>Ga0100379_10004264_pt1 | contig 12671 bp, 16 predicted proteins | sample CryGeymeta201503_FD_80418 | JGI IMG/M metagenome (GOLD analysis project Ga0100379, IMG submission 80418) | Groundwater microbial communities from Crystal Geyser aquifers in Utah, USA - Crystal Geyser metaG 2015-03 | ecosystem: Environmental > Aquatic > Deep subsurface > Groundwater | place...
GATAGTGATGCCATATCTGTTAATGACTTATAAGAATAGTTAAGGTGATTTTTATTATTAAGAGTACCAGTATTATTCCCATATGTATTTCCGTAATTACTTTCATAAGTAAGATTTTTGTATTTGTAATTACTTGGTGATAAACTATCATATTTGACTTCATTGTAAGCGTGGTTATTTTTGAATTTATCGTTAATATCATATATTTTGTTAGTGTATACTATATTATTCTCATTATTCACATTAGTGTTATTAATGTTCTCATATTCATTATCATTATTATTTAAACTGTTTGAGTAACCGAGATTGTTTTGACTATTCAAATTAATATTGTTAGGTGAAGTAGTCAGACTCTTGTTTGGCTTTGGGTTGTTGTCTAGTCCATCTGATGTTTGATTGCGATAATCTTTATTATCATTATTTGTAATAGTGTTATTTTTATCCACTTTACTTATTAAATTTACACTATCATCTGGAATTTTATATGATTTATTTATTGGATTTACTATAATCTTTGCTTTAAATTCTATGTCTGCGTTTTTACTTTCGTTTGAATCTATATGTAGATTAATATCACTTTCTTTGCTGTTCCTATTATTTTCTTTGTTATTATTTACATTTTCTTTGTTAACGAAGTTATCATTATCATTTTCATTATTATCATTAAAATTTACAATGTTATTCTGATTTTTGTTATTGTCGCTAACGTTTTCATCTAATTCTTTATCATTATTTATCTGTTCAATCAAATCATTAGCGTCATTAGCATCATTATCCATCTTTAAATCAGATTCTGATATAATTTCTTCTTCGATAAAATCGTATTCGTCATCTGGCAGTTGTGACATTAATTAATTAAAAATAAATTAGTGTTTACATAATTATAATTATAACTGACTGATTATTTTGTTTTACAACATAAAATTATTTAGAATATTTATTTTATTTTAATTATTCAAAACTTATTATAAACTTACAAAATAAATGTTTGGAAATGATAGAGAAAATCAAGAACGATGGTCCAGAAATTATATAGAGAGCATTAATGATAAACTTGAAAATAAACAAAATATGGTAAATATTCTTAATAGCTTCTATAAATTATATTTCTTTAATGTAATTATTGTAGAAATTAAATAACATAAGAGAAGAAAGAGAAATCATAAACAAAGTACAGATGGAAATACAAGAAGAAAAAGCAAGAAAAGAACGTGAAAAAATAAACAAATTAAATTCAGTAATGAATGATTGGAAAGAAGCCTTAGAACATAAAAAAGTAAATACATTTAATAAAATTTAAGTACGAAGCCTTAAAGAAAAAAGACCAACTTGTAAGAGATCGAGAATATAAAGCTTCTTTAGACATAAATAGTGATGAGAAGAAAGATAAATTTAAAAAATATATTAGTGGACTTAATGATAATATTGATAAGCATATGAATAACTATAAACAGTTTTTAGAACAAGATAAATTGCAAAGAAGAAAATTAAAAACTAATTCACCTACTAATGTCTATAAGAAAATCAATGAAAATGATTTTCAACCAACACTTCAACCTCAAAGAAGTTTAGATAGTGTTATTATGAATAAGATATTAATGCTAAATAAGAATAAGAGTATTAATATTGATGAATGTCCAAATAATAATAACAATAAATATAATAATATTAATAACAATAGCAATAGCAATAATAACAATATTATCAATCCGAGTAATATCAATAATGAAGACTATAACAATAATGAATATATTAATCATTATATTCGAAACAATTTGAATAAATATGAATTAAACAATGAGAGTATTCCTAATTATGAAAACAAGTTGGATGAATATATAAATAAAAATAATAATAATTTATCTCAAAGAAATTTACTTAACCCGTCTAATTCTTCGAATCAATTGATGAATCAAGCAAGTTTATATAATCAATCTAATAATAATCATAGAGATAATAATAACTATAGCAACAACTATAGTAATAAAAATAATGATGGTTTAATGATAGAAAACTATAATAAAAATATTCAAGATAATTATAATAATAAAACTCCAATAGAGGGACGATCAAACAATTCAAACAATCCAAATAATGGTTATAATAATAGATATCCAATCGATGCGAGGGAACCTCAAAATTCTCAAAGTATTATGGTAAATATAATTTAATATTCAATAAAATTAAAACTAATTAAATAATTTAATAGAAGAATGAAAGTATTGAGGGAAATCTTCATGAAAAGATAAAACAAAGCGAGTTAAGAATTGTTGAAGTAAGATTTAATAATTCATTTAATTCCTTTATTCTAATTTACCATAATTTTGGACGGAAAACCAATATAGTAAAGGAGAAAAAGAAAAACTTGATAAGAAACTACAACAAATGAAATATAAAAAATTCTTAGATAATCAAATCATTAATAAAGAATTATTAAACGGAGAGGACGGACCATCAAAAATTACGAATCAGATAATTAATGATAATAATACAAACAATGATCAACAAGGGTATTATAGTAAAAATCAAACGATTCTAGTAAAACCATGTAATATTAATATAAACAATTATAAAAATAATAATTATTACTAGATAACAATAAGCAGTATAATTTCGGCAATTCGAACATTCAAAACAATATTATTCTCAATCCTATTCCAAATTATAAATATAATAGATATATCTTTAAAGATATTGATGAGAAGAACATATAACCAAATTAGATTATTAAATATATAAATAAAATTAATTATAATTAATTATATTAATATTATCAAATTATAGAAATTTTATACTAATAATAAAAGCAATTTAAATTTGATAATTTTAAGTTAAATTTAAGTTTTGTTTCTAAATGAAGTAATTAATTCGCTAATTTAATTTTCTCTTTCCTTAATACTACTCTCAGCATTTCTTTTTTCATATTCAAGTAAACAATCATTTGACATTGCCAAGTCATTTGTTAATCCATGTCTCCACCAAATTCCAGAATAGAAATACTTACCTAAATGAGTCATCGCTGATTGAGCAAAAGGTTTAGGAGAACTAAGTTGGCCTGGATAACTATTCATATTTAATTTAGTACTAATAGGACCTATCTCCATATAAGTGTAGTCTATTCTATCTGTTTCTCTAGCTAAACTACACATAAATCCATCCATGAAGGTTTTAGAAGCAACATAAATAGATTTAAACTTAACTCTAAGATAATGAGCAACTGAGCCACTTCCTACTATCAATGACCTATCATTTCTTTTAAGCATACCATCGATTACTATTCTAGTCATCCAAACAAGAGAATTAACATTGGTGTTGATCATCTTCCTAATATAGTCATCAGACATATTGTTAAAAAGAGAATTTTGAGTCATGCCGACATTATTTATTAAAATACTGCAATCATGGTATGGGCTCATTTTTTTTCTTAACTCATCGATTGTTGTTTTGTCGTAATCTTGACTAAAATCAAAGGCTAAGTATTCGATTTGATTTGCTCCTTGAATTTTAGATAACTCGTCACTAGTCTTTTTTAACGTTTCTTCTGTTCTTGATATTAAAAGGATTTTAAATCCACGTTTGGCAAATTCTTCAGCAAGTGATTTTCCAATTCCTTCTGATCCTCCAGTTATTATTACCCATCCATCTCCATATAACTTTTTAAAATCCCGTTCAAATGATAAAAAGTATTTCTTAACCCAAAGTAAACTTTTAAGTATTGTTTTGGAAATGACAAAAAGTCCAAAAACACCTAAAGCTTTAAATAAATTCGATTTAGCAAAATCATTAAACCTATTAGTAAATTTAGTAATGTAATTATTCTCCATTTAACAATTAATAATATTTAATAGTTTAATTATGGTTAATATCATTAGTAATACAATAATACAATTTTCTTTTTATATTAATTAATAGTCTAATTAAATATATATTATTTATAACAATTAGTAAATAATTTTAAATAATTTTAATTTTATTTAAATCTTATAATTATGCATCTTTATTATCTTTATTATCATCGGTTTCAATTTCATCATTCCTTCTACTTAGAAAAATAGAATTTCATACATTGTCTTATTACTTCTATCAGAATTATCATAATGTATAATTTTCAATGTAACTATTTTCAAAAACTCATTCACATTAACGGTATCCTAAAATATTATGATAAAATAGTCTTACATCATCATCTTTATTAATATCGAACAAAAGCTCTTTTAGTTTTAACACTCTGTCATATACTTCATAACCTAAAATATAAATAATATAAATAATTTAATATATACCTGGTAAAGATATACATGCTTCGTCTTTATCAAACCACATTGGGAAACTAACGAAAAGTTCTTTGTTAACTCTGTTTGTATTCCTTAATGAATTTTTAATTTGTTGTTCGTTTATATCATTACATGGCTTAGAGTTGATTAAACATAAGACAGTTGCGATGTATTTGAAGTTAAGAATACTTGAGGGTAAAGTGTTATTTTTATTATATAATAGGTTAAGTATTAAGTAATATTTAAATTTACTCAGAGTTATTTAGGTCGAAGTATCTAATAAACTTGTAGAAATTGTGGAAAGAAAGTTTTTTTAAACAGTTTGGTAAGCCATAATAAACATCAGAATCTGTGCTGGAAGAAATCTAAATTATTTAAATAAGTAGTTCTTACATATTTCTTTATTATAATATCAATAAAAGTAGAAGTCCTAATAACATTTTTTTGAATTTCATATGTTTTGAGTTCATCTAGCATAAGCTTAAGTTGTTTTATATTAAACTTATTATGATCAATAATTTCTTTTTCGGGTAGTGGTTTTGGCTAATAATAGTAAATAATTAATAATTTATTAAATACTGGAAGTTCAATATAGTTTTGCATATCAAGATTAATAATCGTGTCAAAAGTATCTAATTCTAATTCATATTTAATCTTTTGTTCTTTTTCAATTGTTTCTCGGATAATATCAGTTAATTGGTTAAGTGCTTCATTTTCTGCTTTAATACTTAAGATAATCCAATCGTCAAGTTTATTGTAAATATTATTAGCTAACTTTCTCATATTACTAAAGCAGTTAATTCCCCAAAAACGTAGTAGGGTAATACGATATCTAGACATAATTATTAAAAATAATACCGGTATTTCGTTTTTTCTAACTTAATTGCTTGTTTTAACTCATCATCAAATTGGAAAACTTCTTTTTCTTCTGGGACTGACTCATTAGCAACAACATTTTTATTTTTCTTAGCATCTGGCTTTACTTTTTTATTATCTTTTGATTCTTTTTCTAGCATTGAATTTATCTTGTCTTTTTCTGCTTTGTTGATAGATTCATCATATTGGAATTGTACCTTTAGTGCAGTTTTGTATAACTTCTCTAAACGAGGGAAGTTTGTTGGATCAGATTCCATTTCTAAAGCTGTTGAGTCAGGTTCATCTTTGATAATATCAATAGTAAATAGAGGTAATTCTAGTAAAGCTCTGTTGTCTAGTCCGAAGTAATAATCTCTTATTGCTTGTAGTGATCCTATATGGATGAATGATAAAATTTTATATAAATATCATTACCTGTAAATTTATCTATTTCTGCTTGGAATAATCTTTCTAAATGTATATATAATTTTTCCATTTCGTTTTCAATCCAGTTACTAGTCATAATTCTTTTTCTTTCGTCGATTGCTTCGTTCTTTCTTTGTTCGATAATTTCCCATATTTTATCACTTAAGTCATCTACATTTTGGTGGTGTTCACACTTGACAGCTGGGTCGTCAATTAGATCTGGGAAGTCATCCAAAAACTTATTGTATGAGTATTGATAATCTAATAAAAGTATTTGTTTTTTAGATGGTCTTTTTAAAAATTCAATAAACTTCTGTTGTAATGTATTAAAAGACTCAGAAATGAAATCTCTTTGTTTTCTTAAAAATCTAAAGATAAGCTTGCATTCTTTAAGATAATTATCATATATTTGAAACCATAACTTGACTAGAATATCTAATAGCTCTTTTGATAATTTGGCTTTTACATCAGCAACTCTTTTGTTATATTTAGTTAACTCATCTTCAGTGTTATTACTATTGTCAATAATAGCAATATTAGTATTATTATCATTAATTTCTGATGCATTTACATTTGTATTGTTTATATTTGTATTATTGTTTACATTTGGTAATGATTTTTTACTTTTATTCATCTCATCAATATTACTTACTCCACCGCTGTTATTTTCTTGTTCATTATTTTCCATTTCTAATTTTTCTTCTTCTTGTTTTACACGAAGTTCTTCAAGTTTATAAATTTCATTTTCTTTTTCTTCATTTAGTTCTATTATTTTATGAATTACATCTATTAAGTCTTGAGTTATTAAGTCTTTGTTTTTAAAACCATTAATTTTATGGAAGAGTTTTAGCTGTTCTTTTTCAATACCGAATGGCTCATAAAAATCAGTTACTAAATCACAGATTCTTTCAAAAGCTAAATGTCGAGTAACTAATGAAGATAAAGAATTTGCATTATTATCGACTAACTTAAGTCTTTCGCAGATAAAATTCTCATTTGTAGGTGGTAGGTTATCTTCTATATGATAAATAATTCCTGTTAATGGATCAACTCTTAAACCTAATGCTCTTCGACTACATTCGCTAGGAGGTACATCTAATAAGAAAATTAAATCAAGTCCAGCTGGGATTAACTCTCTTGGAGGTTTGTTCTTAGCAGTTTTATCAAGTATTAATGAAGCATTTTGTTTTAATATCTGTGCTTCACTTAATGGATTCTCAATTTCTGGAATATATCCGGAAAGCTTTCTTTCTAATATTTTAGCTTGGTTATATGTATTAGGAAAATCAACAACTACAAACCCTTTAGTTAAGTCTAAGCCAATTTTCATTAATTCTTCATTGAGAAGTGTTTCTTCATTTGCCCTTGAGTTAACATCATTATCTTGATCCTCTTTAATAAACTGAATTTCTTCTAATATTTCAATTTTCCTTCTTACCTTCTGAAGAGTTTCAGTACTTACTTGCTCCATACTTTTTTCAGGGAAGTCAGTCTTTATATTTTCTAATAGTAAATCAACGTATATTTCATCTGAAACAGGTTCACCATTTGTGAGTAGGTCTTTAATATTAGCGGATATCTTTTTCATCTCCTCAGAAATTATTGAATTTGAATTATTACGTTTCGTCATTCCTAATTTGGAAAAATTAGAATTGCTTGTATTCTTCATTTCTTCTTGTTTGTCCAAATTTTCATTTATATCTAAGGCTTGAGTTATTAACTCATCAATTTTATAGATTTTAAAGGGGAAATTCTCTGATAATATTTTTGCTTGGGTTTTCTTACCAGCAAATGCATGTCCTATTAGAGAAAGTTTAATCGGAATATGTTTGAATAAGTATTTCTTTGGTTGTTCTTGTGATTCTTCATAAGCAATATCGATTAGACTGTCAACTAAGTTTCCTAAGTAGTTATTTTTTCCAGGTTCTTTTGGTATCATTAATTTTTCAACATCTATATATATTAAAGATTAAATAATTAATAATTAAATTAATATTACCATCTTCTTTATATTCTTCTTTATTTGGGTCATTCTTTCCTTGCTGGGGTTTTACATTCTTTTTGTCAACTACAACATTAGCTTGAACTTCTGGAGTAAATAATTCATTAAGATTTATAGTAAAGAAAGCACTATTTGGTATTAATCCTCTACTCCATTGACCAATATAATTTAGATAGTCAAAGAACTCACAATCGTCTAATGTTCTTTCACAAGTAATCTCTCCACCTAAGCCTATTCCTCCTTGTGCTAGAGACGAATCGTTATTATTAATATTTGATGTTTTCATTGATATTGTTGAATTATTATAGCTTTTAAGTTGACTATCCAATTGATTTTCATTATTTTCGCCTAGTTCTACTAATTCATCGGGTTTGTAAGATGATTGATTGTTAATGAACAGTTGCATCCATTCTCTCCATACACGATCATCGATAACTTCTGAATCATTTGTTTGTTGATAAACATATGCTTCCTATTTATATAGTTATAATTATTATTTTATGTTTATTACCTCAGCAACATCTATTATTAAAGCTATCATTTCTCTACATAAGTCTGTGTTTTTCGAACGGACTTTCTGCTTTTTACTTATTTCTAGTTGTTTTCCACGTAATTCTTCTTTTTGGATATCTCTTTGGAAGTTGTATTGATGATGTCTAGTTGGAGTTATGTTAATTAATGTTTTTAATTAAATGTTATAGTTTGACAATTAAAATTGAGTTATTATTTATGTTAATTACCTAATAAATTCTTCTTCGTTCTTCTCGTTGAATTTTTTGTCCATTTCTTTTCTTTCTTCATACATTTCTTCTCTAAGTTTTCTATTTTCTATTATAATTTTCTTATTCTGGTCTACTCGCCAAAACTCATATGCTAACTGTTTTTCCTGGTTCGATTTCTTATCAAGCTTTTTAATTAACTGTTCTTCTCTTCTTCTATTTTCAATCTCCATTTGTGCTTTACTTTGCTCTACGATGATTTTTCTTCGTCTTCTGTCTCTTTCTCTTTTTGTATCTGGGTTTTGTAGAGTTTTTTCTCTAATTTTTGAAATCATAATTTCGCAACTTTCAACAACTTTATCATTCTTTTTCACTTTACTTTCCGAAGGATTATTGCTTGAAGAACTTATTAATTTTAAATTCTTTTCGAAATCATCAATTTGATTCATAGTATTTAACTCAGAATATTTAATAGAGTTAAGAACTATTCTTTGATACTTCTGAGCCTCTTTTAGTTGGAAATCTAACTCTTTCTTCTCCATTTCTTTTTTCCGTATGATGTTGTCTTTCCAGTTTTCTATTCCTTTTTGCTCGAATTGTTGATTGAATGTATGAAGTCTCTGTGCCTTACTTTTTTCGTTTTGACTTTTTACGAATTTGTGTATGTTATTTTGGGTTTCGTCACGATCTTTTTGGTATTTAATTTTTTCATCTTGTCTTTTTTTGTGATCTTCAAATGCATGTAAGTGGTCTCTCATATCTACATCCTTTTGAGGAATCATTCTTTTACCAAGCGATTCACTAAATAGCTTGGCATTTAATTCATCATACTGTTCCATCTTTTTTCCAATAATCATTTCACTATATTGAGAAACCTGATTTCCTTGTTTAAAATTTCTACTTGCTTCGATTGTCGTTCCTTTCTTCTCTAGTTTCATTCTAATTTGGTAAAGTAATTGGGAAACAATTCCAGGCTTCATATCCATTATTTGTTCTGCTATTTTTGATGTAAACTTTATTTCCATGTTTCGAAATACTTTTTCTAAAGCTTTAAAATTTAATAATTTTGAATCTCTGTCTTCTCTATTACGAAACTTTTGTTCAAATTCCGTAATTTGGTTAAACTTATGCAGTAATTCTCCTAACAAGTAACCATTTGCAAACTTTTTTTCTATATCACCAAAGTATTTTTTCTTGCCATCTTTATCCTCTCCTTCAAATCTTTCTTCGGTTATTTTCTAATTGATTAAAAAATATAAAGAGTTAATAATATATTAGTAAATTTAAAATTGAGTTTAAATATTTTAGTGTTATTTACTTGGGATAAATCTACTTCTGTGTTAAGCCAAGTTATAATAATATCTGTCATTTATAAGTTATTATTATTTTTAAATTAATTTATAAGAATAATTGAATTGAACTTAATAAATTTTATTAATAATATTAAGTATAATAAGTGTTTTATTAAGAATATAATTATTAAGAATTATTAAGTTTAGTTAAGTTTAGTTATATTTAGTTGTAAGTAAATACAGAAAAAAATAATATATATTAAAGAGCTTTATGATATACACTCATATTTTAATTATATTTATTACAACAACTAAATTATACAATTGGAAGTATAAAGAGATCATCCTATTATTCTATTTAACTTATTGGTGATAACCTAATGTCATTATTGCACCTATAATTATCGCTATAAAACTCATTACAATCGAGCCAATAAAAGTTTTAAATAAGAACAAATTGTTTTTTCCTACACATTTTGAAGTAAATACACAATGATGATCATAACCTAACAAACAAGTAAAATACATTAAATAATAAAGTAATAATAAAGTGATATATTATATAAAATAGGTTAATGTATCTATACCTATTATACATAAATCACAATCATCACAATGAGCAATTGGATTTAGCTTTGACTCTTCTATTGATTGTCGTATTTTCAAACAACATTTTGAACAATAAAATATTTTATGATCATTAGAAACTTCTCCAACTGTTGTCTCTGAACAATTATCATCATCATTTATATATTCAGGTATTCCTGGACTCAAGAAAGTTACTAACATAAAGCTGGTGAAAAATATAGACAATATGGTAAGTATCAAATATTTAAACCAATCAATTAGTATATTCCAACAAAAGTACATATATATTACAATTATTCCAACTGAAAATAATAATGTAATTAAAAAAGCAAGCCAGTTTGGTCCTACTACAATACATGGTTTATTTTTTAAATAGCAACAGACTATGTAATTTCCGACTTTAGATGGTCTGCAACCGTTATATAGCTTTGAATTTATCTGCTAAAATAGGTGATGAATATTTTATTATTTTTAATTTATTTAGTTTGTTTTGTTTACTTTATTAGTTTTAGATTTCAATTGTATATTTATAAGACTTTCAGATTGATTATTTTCATTACTTTCACTCATTAAATCGTCTTTATTTATTGTATCAATTTCTTTCATATATATTTTAATATTATTATTAATATTATTATTTATAATATTATCAATCTCTTACTATACTAACTTATATTTTTGTTTAGTATTATTAATTAATAAATTCTCCAATATAAACTATGATTTAATATATATTACTAAAAATAATATATTATATATAAATGAGTAATAGAATTCTCCTAATCTCTTTAATTTCATTACTATTATTGAATATTTCACTAGCTGCATTTTCTCCTTGTACTTCGTACAGTGACTTAGACACTGAAAAATGGAGAATCGCTAGAGATATGAAATCATGTGAGAAAACATGGAATATTCTTCAAAATTATGGAAATACCGTAGCTAAGGATACTTATCTTTTTGTCACTGAGACCATCAATCTTGATAATATTACATTATTTTTTGCTATTCATGATTTCAAAAATGCGGTTGTCTCACTTGATAAAGCTAATACAGAAATTATACAAGGAACAGAACTATTAAACTTTGTTTTTAGTTTTGAATATAAATATGCATATATTCAATCTGGAAAAGGTATCGGATCAGCTACTGGCAAGGTAAAGTCTTATAAATTAACAAAAACCTGGGAACAACTTTCAACTACTCCCCAGGTTGCTATTACTGTAGAAATTGACTCTGCTAGTATTGTATTAAAAGGAGACTATCAAGAAGACACAGAAGTAATAAGACTAGCCACTGTAGGACTTAAAGCTTATTTTAAAAGTGAAATAAACGCAAAATTAGGAGCAAACTTATCAGCTGAAGTTAACCAATTTTACTTAGAGACAGCTAAAAATAACAAATGGACTACAAGCTCTCGTTACCCAGAGATATTATTTGGAATTAATGTTGATACAAATAACCCACCAAAAAATTTAGAAAAAGGGGTTGTATATTATAATAATTTCAATGTTGATATCGGTCCATTATTAAAAGATGACCCAGTAACATGGGATAGCTTTGACGAAGCTGATGGTGCTCATCAAATATTTTTCCATCAAACATTCTTCCAAGGAATTATTGCAGAACTTACAAAAAATAACAGATTCTTATTTAACCTTTCTAATACTAGCAAACCAGCAAGTATTCAAGTTGCATTAGATGTTGAAACAATTGGAAACTTTTATCCAGGTAATGATTTTATTTAATAGCTTATATAGTATACATTGATTAATACTTATTAATAATATTCATAATTATTTTAGACATTTTAAGAGATCATCCAAGCGACGAAACATTTACTATTACTTTCCACGTTGATTCCTTAAATATGAGTGTCACTGCAGACAGTATTCCCTTAAGCTTTACAGCTCTTCTAGCATTTGTTTCAGAAAAAGATGCTTCAGTCCTATTTGATCTTAGTGTTACAGGAAACTTCGTCTTAAAAGAACAGCTTACAATAGATGGTCAACAACAAATGTGGTTTAATTTAGCTTTAACATTCCCTGGAAACAACTTAAATTTACAAATTCCTAGTGAATATGCTGAAGTTAATATTCAAGTTCTAACTAATTTACTAAATGATAACTTAAAGACATATTTAGATAAAAGTCCTTTCTTATTATTTAAAGATGGAATATCAATTTACAAATCATTTACTCATTATTTAGGAACTAAATATATTGCTGGACAAGGGTTATTAGTTAAAGGAAACGATACTTCATCTGTTACTGTTGAAAGTAAACAATTAAAGTTCTTGAACTAATTAAAAAATAGTTTAGTTAAGTAATAATAATTTAATATTACATTTAATAATTAGAATAATTTATTGTATTTGTTTAAATATTTATGTATTTGTATTTATATTTATTATATTTATTTATTAATTAATTAATTAAATTGAGATTATAAATAGGGGATTGGGGATTGGGGATTGGGGATTGGGCCCAATCCCCAATCCCCAATCCCCAATCCC
>Ga0100379_10004270_pt1 | contig 12665 bp, 16 predicted proteins | sample CryGeymeta201503_FD_80418 | JGI IMG/M metagenome (GOLD analysis project Ga0100379, IMG submission 80418) | Groundwater microbial communities from Crystal Geyser aquifers in Utah, USA - Crystal Geyser metaG 2015-03 | ecosystem: Environmental > Aquatic > Deep subsurface > Groundwater | place...
ATTCCATTTTCTGACGATGAGTTAGTAGTTCCAGTAAAAAATGTTATAGATAAAGTTCGCCCATCGTTAGCCTTAGATGGAGGAGATATTGATTTTATAACTGTTAAAAACTCAAAGGTCTATGTCCAGCTTAAAGGTGCATGCATAGGCTGCTCAAGTACTGGAAGTACACTTAAATATGGTGTAGAGAGACAACTTAGAATGTATATCCATCCTGAATTGTGTGTAGTAAATGTACCAATAGGTATGGAAAACGATATTGATAATTTATAATCTAGATGCGAGAGATTCAATATGGGAACAATAAGTAAATATCAAGTATTAACTAAAGCAAAAGATAGTTTTTCTAAATCAGAGTATAAAAATGCATTGGATCAATTTGCCACTGTTTTGCAAAACTATCCTAACTCAAAAGAGGCTTACAACGGAGTCATACTCTCTGAGATGGCTATGAGTGGAGAGGGTGGAGCTGAAGCTCTATTTGACTACTATGAAGTTTTAAAAGAAGAAGATAAAGAACAAGCAGATGATATTATGAGTGATATTTTGCAAAACATGGATGGTAGCTTAGAAAAGCTGAGTGAAGTGTTTGCTGAACCTATCCGAAATAGACTAGAATTTGAAGATGGGATTCTCTATAAAGATTTTAAAAATATTATCGAGAGTGGAGAAACATTTAAAGAGACTTTTGAGAACATTATGTTTTCAACACGTGTCATAATTACAAAAAAAGAAGATTTCATAGATTTTTTAGATAATTTGATAGAGCATGGTTTTGCAGAAATCGCACTTACATACTTAGAGAATGCACTGAGTGTTTATCCAAGTGATAAGTTGCTTAAAAAATTACTTAGACAATTAGCCAAAGGCAGAAAGAATTGAAAATAGAGTTACCTGGTCAAGATTATTTATATGTCAGTGAAAACTCAGAAGATTGTGACAAAAACACAGCATTTGTTTTAACAGCACAAAATGAAAAGTACCTTCAGAATGCAAAAGATAATGGGGCACACTCTATTATCAAAGCAGCAGATATAGCAGAACTCTTTGGTGTCAATCAGATAAAAATAGTTGGAATAACGGGTACAAATGGGAAAACTACAACTGCAAGTGCAATCTACTCTTTTTTGTTGGACTTAGGCTATAAAGTTGCTATGCAAGGAACGCGTGGACTTTTTATGAACGATGATGTTGTCGAAGGGAAGACTTTAACAACTCCTTCGGTATTAAATATTTACAAACACATCTATCAAGCGGTTGAGGCAGGATGTGAATTTTTCATCATGGAAGTGAGTTCTCACGCCATTGTGCAACAGAGGATTGAGGGTCTTAGTTTTGAGTTGAAAATATTAACAAATATAACGCAAGACCATCTTGATTATCATAAAACACTCGGTGAATACACCTCTGTAAAAAATAGTTTTTTTCAAGATACAGGTAAAAAGTTAATCAATAAAGATGAACCAAAAGCATCCTTTAATATAAAAAATACTTTTACTTACGGTATAGAAAACCCAGCGACATATAAACTCATTGCCTACTCTTTAAATGATGCTTCAAGTGGAATTATTCAACATTTTCAGGAGATAGTTCCATTTACTGCTTCTCTTCATGGATTTTTTAATCTTTATAATCTTATGGCTGCAATAGGTGCAGTACATATCCTGACTAGCAAAAAATTAGAAGCTGTTGCCGAGGTTGTAGATAACTTTGCAGGTGTAAGCGGGAGAATGGAACAAGTTTGTGAATCTCCAAATGTTATTGTCGATTTTGCTCATACACACGATGGAATGCAACAAGTTCTCAATGCCTTAAAAGAGAAAGAGTTACTTGTAGTCTTTGGTGCAGGCGGGGATAGAGATAGAGTCAAAAGACCATTGATGGGAAAAATCGCGGCTACGCTTGCTACAAAAATCTATATTACAAGTGACAACCCAAGAAATGAAGACCCACAACTAATCGTGGAAGATATTTTGAGTGGAATAGAAGATAGAACAAATGTGAAAGTTGAGTTAAATAGAAAAAAAGCGATTCAGATGGCACTAGAAGATCAAAAAGAGGATGAAGTTGTTGTTATTTTAGGCAAAGGTGATGAAGCGTACCAAATTATCTATGACCAAAAGTTCCCTTTCGATGATAGAGAAGTTGTAAGAGAACTTTTAAAGATATAGTCTCTTTTTTGAGGCTCTAAAATCTTAGGTTAAAGCCAATAAAAGCAATGTTTGTATTGGATGATAGTCTATTTTGGAGTGTGTCTGTCTTATCACTCTTCTCATAAGAGAGGGATTGAAACTCATAAGCAATTTCAATATCAAAGTGTTCGTTGAGTGGAATAAAAGTCCCGAGACCAAAATTATAAGAACTAAAGTGCAGACTATTGACGGGTTGAGGGATAGTATCTCCATTAACAACACCATGCACATCTAAAAATCCAGCTCCATATCCAAACTTAAAAAATGGAAGCATAAATAGGTCGAAATCAAAGGCTTTTACCAGTTCAACATTTAGAGCATATTTGTTTCCATCTGGTTGTGTATTAGTTGAAAATGTCGTTGACTTATTATTTATATAATCTAAAGAGAATTCAATGGCATAAGCAGTTCTTTCTCCATAGCCAATTTTAAATCTTCCCATCTCTGAGTTCGTACCATCTCCTGAAGTTGAATCAGCAAGGATTCATTGAAATAACCAACATCAGCTCCAATATATATTTTTGCTTCCGAATATAAAGATGTAATAAGTAATAAAAACAGAATAATTATTTTAGGTAAAGCGTTCAAAGTTTGGTCGTTATTTGCTTCGTATTGTCTCACTTTTAGTTTCCTTGTCTCATAGTAAAATTAGTGGGAATTATATCTAAAAAGTTAAGAAGAAGCTTAAAGCTGAGAACTTATTTACAGGAGTTAGAGTTTGTAGTTATATTTTGCTATAATTTCATTAAAAAATTCAAGGATAATTTTTATGGGAATCCCTCAACCATCGTTTTATATATTTAAGTGTGAGCAGTCATCTCCTCCTGGCATGCCAAAACCATCATGTGTAACAGCACAAACGCAGGACCTTTTTCAATATTTAGCACAAAGTTTAATGAAAGAGGGCATCATGGGAACGGTTCAACCTATCCGTACCTCATGTATGAATCGCTGTAATGCTGGTCCAATTATACTCGTAGAGCCAGGTCACACGATGTATGTTAGGCTTACAAAAGAGAAAATTGACCGTATAATTACGGAGCATATTATCGGTGGAAATGTTGTTGAAGAGTATGTAATTTATTCTGAGTTGTGGGATGCGCCAATAACTCCAGCTGATATGAAAAAGCAGATGGGAAGATAAGGAATATTTGATGACAATAGAGATGCTATATAGTAAAATTCATCGTGCTACAGTGAAAGATGCCAACTTGAATTATGTTGGTTCTATCACGATTGATGAAGAGTTACTAGAAGCTGCAAAGATGATAGTTGGGCAAAAAGTTGAGATTTTAAATGTAAACAACGGTGAAAGATTCTCGACCTATATCATCTTAGGTGAACGCGGTAAAAGAGACATCTGTCTTAATGGTGCTGCGGCTAGAAAAGTGCATAAAGGTGACAAAGTTATTATTGTTGCTTATGCGACTTATGATGAAAAAGAGCTTGAGACCTATAAGCCAAAAGTTGTCATTTTAGATGATGATAACAATATCGACTCAGTGGCTGAGAAGATCTAATCATGTTCTCTAAACTTGGCGATATGAACAAAATGTTTGAGGGAATGCAAGAGAATGCAAAAAAACTTCAAGCAGAGTTAGAGTCAAAAGTTTTCAGTGTAAAAAGTGGTGGTGGTCTTCTTGAAGTAAGTATGAATGGTAAAAGCGAAGTGGTTGATTTATCTATCGATGACTCTCTTATGTCCGATAAGCAAATGCTTCAGATTCTACTTATTGGTGCGATCAATGATGTCAATAAAATGGTTCAGCATAACCAACAAAACAGTGCCATGGGTATGCTAGGCGACATGAATCTATCAGGGATAAAATAAGTGTTAAGAGTACTCTTGACACTTGCTTTTGTACTCCTTACGCTTCAAGCTTCATGCAGGGGTGGATATAATTCTTGCAAACAAAAAATTATTGACTCCAACTCCATAGTAGACCAAACCCTTCAAATTCCCGTAGGTTCAAATAAAAGGCTTGTTTTTTCCCTTTCAGTTCCACATGCCAAGATACACAAATCTGACCCCTTCTTAGGACTCTACTTGATAGAAGATAAAAAAGGTTTTAAATATCCATTTAGAATCAACAATAATCTCTCTTTAGGCAAAGCGGCTGTGGATAAAACGATGGCAATAGAAGGAAAGATTCTTAAAAAGCAGGTTGGGCTCAACAGTTTTGCTACTTTTAGTGAACCACTCAGTGTTCCTGCGCTGCTAACCAATAGTTGCTGTGCAATTGAAGGAATAGTGACAGGAAGAGGAATCATAGAAAAAGAGTATATTCAAAGATTTTTACAAACAGATGATACAAGATATGCTGATATTGGGATTCGTGTAATAGATGAAAAGAAGCGAGTTGTTGTCTCTTCTATAGACCCTTTTATGAGTAAGAACCCATTTAAAAAGGGTGATTGCATTTTAGAGCTTGATGGCAAGCGAGTGATGGGGAGTGCTGCATTGATGAGAGAGATACTCTTTGCAAAAATCGGTTCATGTCACAAAGTAAAAATAAAACGAGGCACGCAAACTTTAACCATCACGGTAGTGAGTAAAAAAAGACAAAGTGGCGGCTACAAAAGCGATACCTATCTGGAACAATACGGCTGGACGTTTGACAAAGATTTGAGAATCATAAAAATTGCAAAAGAGAGCAAAAAGTATGGGCTTAACCTTGGGGACAGATTGATTCAAGTAAATGGGGAAAAAGTAAAAAACCAAGAAGATATAGCAAAAAATATTTCAAATTTTAAAGATTATGCCTCTTTACTCTTTGAGAGAGATCATTTTCAGTTTTTTGTGAATGTTATTTAGATAAAATCCCACATGCAAAACTTTGAAATTTTTTTAATAAAAAACTTACCAATATCAAAAAGTATTCACCCTACTTATGAAGATGCACTTCAGAATATGCTTGTAGCAGGTGGGAAGAGATTTCGTCCCGCACTTTTGCTTGGTGTGGTTAATACTTATAACCCACTTTTAGAAGAGGGAGCCATGCATGCGGCATACGCAATCGAGTTACTGCATACTTATTCTCTGATTCATGATGACTTGCCAGCGATGGACAACTCTCCACTGCGCCGTGGGAACCCAACTCTTCATGTTGTTTATGACGAAGTGACGGCAATACTTGTGGGAGACGCGCTTAATACATACGCTTTTGAAGTCTTAAGTAATGCCCCTTTTTCAGACTATACAAGAGTGCAACTTATCAAAGAATTAGCAAGTAATGGCGGGCTAAATGGTATGGTTCTTGGGCAGGCAATGGATTGTTATTTTGAGAATAAACCTCTCAATATAGAGGAAATAAAGCTACTCCATACAAACAAGACTGCAAAACTTATAGCCGCTTCCCTTAAAATGGGTGCTATTATTGTTGGTAAAGAAGATTTAGGTGAGAAACTTTATGATTTTGGCATAAAACTGGGTCTTTTATTTCAAATACAAGATGATATTTTAGATGTGACACAAAGTTCAGAGGAAGCAGGAAAACTAACAAACAATGATGAAGAGAAAAATAGTTTTGTAACTATATTAGGTTTAGAAAAAGCACTAAGCGAAGCTAATATTTTGGCAGATGCGCTTTTAGAAGAGATGAATGGCTTTGATGAGAGTTTAAAAAATGAACTCTCTAGCCTTCTTGTAAAATATATCAACAGACACAAACTAGAAGAGACGCTTGTATAGCGACTCTCTTTAGAAAACTAAAACAAGGTAAGAAAGTATGAGCAATGTAATGCGTCAAAAAATGGCAAACACAATCAGGTTTTTAGCAGCAGATATGGTGCAAGCGGCAAACTCAGGACATCCAGGTGCCCCAATGGGACTCGCAGACATCGCTGTAGTTTTAAGTGAACATCTCAATCATAATCCGAAAAATCCATCATGGCTCAACCGTGACAGATTGGTTTTTTCAGGCGGTCACGCAACGGGACTTATCTATGCACTCTACTATCTTTGGGGGTATGGGCTAGAAGTAGAAGATTTAAAAAACTTTCGTCAACTTGATTCAAAAACTCCAGGACATCCAGAGTTTGGACACACTGCAGGGATTGAGATTACAACAGGACCACTTGGTCAGGGAATCGCAAACGCTGTTGGTTTCTCTATGGCTTCAAAATTTGTAGGTGCGCAGGTTAACTCTGAAACTGCTGAACTTATTGACCACAATGTTTACTGTCTTTGTGGTGATGGCGATTTGGAAGAGGGTATCTCTTATGAAGCTTGCTCTATCGCTGGACACAATAAACTTGATAACTTAATCCTCATCTATGACTCAAATCGTATAACTATAGAGGGCTCAACAGATTTAAGTATCTCTGAAAATATTCGCATGCGATTTGAGTCTCAAGCTTGGGATGTTTTAGAGTGTGACGGACATGACTTTGATGCAATTGACGCAGCACTTACAACTGCAAAAACGAACAAAAAACCAACACTTATTATTGCAAATACAGTGATAGCAAAAGGTGCAGGAAAACTTGAAGGTTCCCATCATGCACATGGTGCTCCTCTTGGTGCAGAGATAATCGCAGAGGCAAAGTTGGCATGTGGATTTGATGCCAATAAGAGTTTTCAAGTGGATGAAGATGTGATGATTCGCTTTAGATGTGCAATTGAAAAAGGTGATTTTTTAGAGCGTGAGTGGATTCATAGACAAAAAACAGTTCCACTTATGGAGCAAAATGAAGCGCTTATAGCTTTAGAAAACCATGACTTTTCTCGTATTGAGTATCCAACTTTTGATAAAGCAGATGCAACAAGAAATACAAATGGAAAGATTATGAATGCAATCGCGAGAGCTGTTCCAAGCTTTTTAGGTGGTTCAGCAGATTTAAGCCCATCCAATAAAACAAACCTAGAAAATATGGGTGTTTATCCAAAGGGAAGAAATATCTACTTTGGTATCCGTGAACATGCAATGGCTTCTATCACAAATGCTATAGCGCTTTATGGACCACTTTTGCCTTTTAGTGCAACTTTCTTTGTATTCTCAGACTACCTAAAGCCAGCTGCTAGAATTGCCGCACTTACAGGGATTCAACAGTTTTTTATCTGGACGCATGATAGTATCGGTGTAGGTGAAGATGGACCGACACACCAACCTATTGAACATCTTTCTCAGTTCCGTTCACTTCCAAACTTTTATGTTTGGAGACCTGCAGATGGAGCAGAAAATGTTGAAGCTTGGAAAACTGCGTTGACGATGCGTAAATCACCATCCGCATTTGTATGTTCAAGACAAAATCTAGCACTACTTCCACATGCCAAAAAAGGGAGTGCAAGCCAAGGTGGGTACTTGCTTGCAAGTGATGAGGCTGCAACTATCACTTTGATGGCTTCGGGAAGTGAAGTAGAACTTGCTCTTAAAGTGAAAGAGGCATTGAGTGCAAAAGGTGAAAAAGTAAATGTGGTTTCAGTTCCGTGTTATGACCTTTTCATTGAGCAAGAGGAGTCATATATCGACTCTATCATCAAACCTGAGACGAAAAAAGTTGCTATAGAAGCTGCGAGAGGTTTAGAGTGGTATAAACTAGCAGACAGAGTAATAGGAATGGATAGTTTTGGAGCATCCGCACCAGCTGAGGAGCTTTTTGATAAGTTTGGTTTTACAGTAGAAAATATTTTACAAAAAATCAAATAACTATAAAAAAAGAGGTTAAATGCAAAAAGTTGAAGAAATAGAGACTCTTATCACTACGAAGCCAGCGGTAATGCTCTATTTCTCAGCTCCGACATGTAATGTCTGCCATGCGTTAAAACCTAAACTTTTAGAAGCTATAGATGAAAATTTTCCAGCGGTTGAGATTGTGAGCATTGACACCTCAGTAGAGCAAAAGTTAGCGGCATACTTTAATGTTTTCGCTATCCCTACAGTTTTAGTCTATCTTGATGGGAAAGAGTTTTTAAGAAAATCCCGTCACATGAGTGTCGGAGATGTAACAGAGTCGATTAGACGACCTTATAACATGATGATGTCCTAAGAAATTATCTCCTTGTCGCTTAACAGGATAAAGCAGTCCCCTCCTAAGGGATAGCTCGAGGTTCGAGTCCTCGCAGGGAGACCAATTATAAAAAGCTAAGCACCCAAACTCCTGCAAATACAAAACCTAAAAAGAGAATAGATGAGATAAAAACCAAGCCTGTTACAACCTTTGGCAAGCAATTGTAGAGCGAAGCTATATTGACATTTGCAACAGCAAGAGGCATCATAAGTTCTATAAATATGACTCCTTTGAGCATCTTCTCAAGTTCAATATTGTAAAGAATAAAAAATGCTATGGCTGGTAGGAGGATAAACTTTATGCTCATCACCCAGAGTGTTAACGCTTTACTTAGTTCCCTTATTTTTGAGCCATAGAGATAAATTCCAAACAAAAATAACTGCATTGTCATAGAAGCATACGCTCCCATCATGAGCATGTCTAGTATGATTTTTGATGGTTCATAATGGTTGATACTTAGAATTATTGCAAAGATTGCTGCCCATAAGATTGGGAGTTTGATTATATTTTTGAGTGAAGTTTTAACATCAAAACTTCCTCGAGAGTAGTAAAAAACTCCAAAGGTATAGACTAAAAAAACTGTTGCAAGATTGACAACTGTGGTGTAAGGTATAGACTCTTCACCAAAAATGGCAATATTTAAAGGAATTCCCAAGTTCCCAGTATTGCCAATAATAGCGGCAACCGTTGCCACAGAGTACTCTTTTTTATCGGTGAAAAGTTTCTTTGCAACGAGAGCAGAGATAAGAAGTACAATGAGAACAATTGCCAAATATATACTTGGCGTATAGAGCAGAGTCATATCAATTGGGTGAATTAAAAGTCCCCAAAATGTTAGAAAAACTTGTAAAAAATAGACATTGATTAGAGTAATGGTTCTATCATCAATCTGCTCTTTAAAACTCATTTTTGCAACGAAGCCTAGAAGAATAAAAATATAGACGCTTATCACTGAAAAAATGATGGAAGTCATAAGCGGAAATTCTTACTTTATAAAGGCTAGCAAAGAAGCAGTTACAGCCACATTTAAGGACTCAACCCCTCTATTCATAGGTATACTTAGTGTGTCGTTACAAAGTATTTCAACCTCTGGGGAAACACCTTCACTCTCATTCCCTAGAACAAAGATTGTTTTGGCATGTGGAACTACATCATAAATATTATGTTTGGCATGGGATGAGAGCGCATAAATTCTTGTATCACTGAGTGTTTTTAGGACTTCATCAATGGTATCACAAAAATATATAGGAAGTTTAAAGAGTGTTCCTGCACTTGCTTTTATGACAAGTGGAGAAATTTTTGCACTGTTTTTTTTAGGTAAGATAATTCCATCAACATTTCCAGCTGCGCAAGAACGAATAATCATTCCAAGGTTTTGCGGATTTTGGATACCATCGAGGGCTATGAGTTTAAAGGAGTGAAGCTTTTGGATCTCATTGGCATTTTGATAGGTTCGAGCGATGATATCTATGGCAACACCTTGGTCTTGCTTGGCATTTTTACTTATGCGACTCAGTGCATGTTTTGAGTGGTAGCTTACTTCAAGATTCCTCTTTTTTGCTAAATCTAAAATAGTTTTCACTGCACCATCTGTTTTGTTCGAGTCTGCCATGTGGATTTTATGAATACCTATCGTCTCATCTTGTAAAACTTCTATAACTACATTTCTGCCATAGAGCGTGATGACTTTATCAAAATATGTTTTTTTATCTAAATACTCTTGTGAATCTTGCAAAATAGTGCCTTTGTGTGTATAGTTGAAATACTAACACACTTTGCCATGATTTTGACATTTAATTGCATTACAATCTTGCTAAAGAAGGAGTGAACATGACAACAATTAGCATAATTAATGGAACAATTATCAAAGATGGAAAGCTTGTTGTTCCTCAGCAGTGTCAACTTGGACTGCGAGTTGAAAATGTGTTGGATTATTTTTCAAAACATAAAATTGATTTGGATTTAACACAACATGAAGAGTGCATCTCTTTTAGTATTGAACATATCTTAGGAAAGAAAAAACTAATCAAAGCTCTGATAGATGACAATGTTATAAAAGTGCATCAACTTATGGGTGCTTAATCTATAGTATAAACTATCTCTCTTTTATTTTTTGTGACTAGAATTTCCTTGACGTTTAAACCCTCTATATTAAGCGACATAAACTCATCCAAAGAGTTTATGTTATGCTTTGCTACTTCTCTTAAAACTACTCCCCGATACGCTTTTGCCCAATGGCTTACAACTTTGTCATTTTTAAGAAATTTGAGTGTTGTGTAGGGCTTTGTAATTTTATAAAATTTATCATAATATCCTGCACGAAGGTCTAGAATATCATTGTTAGCTAGAAATAAATCGAGTTGATAAGAGAACCTCTCTTTGTAAAATTTATCTGGAACAAAGCTTCCGATGTTATTGCCCTGTTTCACTTTATAGTTAGCGATTGGGTCTCCTCCAAGGAGTGGACCATAGAGATTGGAGAAGATGATTGTATTTTGTTTTAAAAAGTCTTGTGCCTCTTTTTTTAAGCTGCCATATTTTAAATACTCATAAGCAACACCCTGATACCTCTCTATGGCAGACATAAGTGGTGATGAAAAAATGTCATGTATGTAAGCTTCGCACTCACTATACTTTTTGAAGCCGAAAAGTTCACATATCTCTTCTTGGGTAGAGTTTTTTAAGAGATTATTGTACTCATTTAAGATTCCTTCTCTTGCTTTGTTTGAGCCAAGGAGCTCCTTTTGCTTTTCATCACCACCAACTTGTTTGCCTTCAGATGGGGAAAATAGTATTTTTAGCATGTAGATACCTCGTGTAAAAATGAATAAACTTTTTATCTAATTGTATCAACATAAATGGTATAATCGACGAATATTTATATGTGAGGCATAGAATGAAACAGTTTTTCTTATTTATGTTAACAGCTTTTTTTACTTTAGCTTCGGCGAGTATAAGTGTTGGCAGTGTTGAAAAAGTAAGTGGTAGTGTCAAAGTTCAGAGTGAAAATTCTATAAAAAAGAGAAATGTTTCTGTTGGTCTTGAGATACAAGAGGGCGACTTAATCACTACATCAAAAAAAGGTTCTGCTCTTATAAAATTAAGAGATGGGTCATCCGTAGTATTAGATACAAGTTCAACACTTCATTTTAAATCATCTAACACTGCTGAGCAAACAAGTGGAAAAGTTTTTTATAAAATCACCTCTCGAGATGCGCAAAACTCTTTAAAGATTAAAACTCCATTTGCAATTATAGGTATCAAAGGCACTACTTTTATTGTCAATACTACTGCAAATGCCTCTGTCATACTCAAGGAGGGCTCCATTGGGATACAAAGTCTCAAAGAGGAGTTTGAGTTGTATAGAAAAAAAGTTCAAGAAGAGTTCAACAATTATGTTTCACACCAGCAATCAGAGTTTGAGAAGTATAAAAATGCACAGAATAAGTATGCTGTTGCAGAATCAACAAAAGAGTTTGATTTAGAAGCTGGAAATAGAGTCTCTTTCATTTCTAATAGAGTAAATGAAGATGCTTGGAGTCAGGAAGATGATGCAGAGTTTGAACATTTTGAAAAATTATTGAAGGCTATGAAGCACTAAAGTGAAAGAAAAACTTTTATATTTATCCCTCTTAGCAACCATATTGACAATAGTTGTATTCTTGCAGATATATAAAGTGGAGCCTTTTGAAAGTTTTTCCCTTCGTTTTAATGATATAAATTTTGAGTTACAAAAAAAAGAGATTAATAAAGATATAGTTTTTGTCGCTGTGGATGAACCCAGTGTAAATGAGTTTGGCAGATGGCCATGGAATAGAGAAATAATAGCAAAAGGGATAGACTCTTTGGTCCAAGCGGATGTTGTCTTAATGGATATGATCTTCTCTGAGCCAACAACAAAGATGCAAGACACTGCTTTAGCTGATTCCATCTCAGGACTCAATAGTAGTGTTTGTGGTTTTTTTCTTAGACATAAATCTACACAGAAAATATCCAATGAAGAGCTTGAAATACTTACTGACTCTGCGCTCGATGTACTTCAGTCACAAATAAAAGAGTATAAAACCCCTTTGTTCCTATCTGCTACTGATGCAGAAATCAATATTGCTCCAATACTACAAGCTTGCACTCTCTCTGGGAGTTTTTCAACAATAGCTGCGAGTGACCATCTGTTTCGTTCCTATCCTGTATCTGTGTATTTTCAAAATATTTTATATCCATCTTTGGGCATTCAAGGATTGAGACTTAAGTTTGATAGTGATGTTAATAGAGTGGATGATTGGCATGTGGAAATAGATGGACATATAATTGGTTTAAATGATAAAGGGTTTGTGAGACTCAATTATTATAACCCTGAACAGTACAAGATAGTATCCTTTTTAGATGTAATCACACAAAAAGTAAAGCCAGAATATTTTAAAGGGAAGATAGTCATATTTGGTATAACGGAAGTCGGTGCTGGGG
>Ga0100379_10004298_pt1 | contig 12605 bp, 14 predicted proteins | sample CryGeymeta201503_FD_80418 | JGI IMG/M metagenome (GOLD analysis project Ga0100379, IMG submission 80418) | Groundwater microbial communities from Crystal Geyser aquifers in Utah, USA - Crystal Geyser metaG 2015-03 | ecosystem: Environmental > Aquatic > Deep subsurface > Groundwater | place...
CGCCAACACAACAAAGTATCGGCGTGACCCGAATGCCTTATACTCTAAGGCTCTGAGAAAGTCGATACAAATCAAAAAGTTCGGACCCAAGTGGGATTCCGAACTTTTTGATTATCTGTGCAAAAGAAGGTCTATTTTGCTGAAAATTTCTCAGTTAGTTGCCAAGCTCCAATAGCAACATATCCCCAGATATAGCTCTGGATAAGACCCAGGATGAATCCTAGAAAATTCATATCTTGAAACCCTATATATGACATTCTAAAAAGTGCCATATGAAGTCCTTGCTCTGCTTGATTTACATAAAACCAGAAGAAGCAGATTATAAACAACAGGGCTAGAAACATCCCTATTTTGTGTGATTGTTTTAAATACATGGTATTAAAATTATGTTAATAAAAACAGTTTGACCTATACCCATAGGGGGTATATACTTAAGTCTATCATTAATCATTTAATATGCAATTTATGAATAAGTATTATATTGTTTTAGTTTTAGTTTTAATTTTGGTTGTAGCAGGTGGTGCATTTTTGTCTTCGAAAACAGACACTCACGAACAGGAAGAAAAAGACTCAGTCGCCTCGTATGAGATTTACCCTGGAAAGGTGTCAGATAAAATAGCAAATGGTGAAGATATTATTTTGCTCGATGTTCGAACATCAGAAGAATACGAAGAAATTCATCTTGAAAACTCACTACTACTTCCTGTCGGACAAATGTCACAGGCAACTCTAGAGAATATTGGTCTCGGACAAGACGCAAAAGACAAAGAAATCATCTTGTATTGTCGAAGTGGAAACAGAAGCAGACAAGCGTACGAGATTATGGAGTCTCTTGGGTATACAAACATTAAAAGTGTCTCAGGTGGAATGGTTCACTGGCAGGAAGATAATTATGGATTTACAGAATCTGGTCCATATGAGGGAGTGGGCTATGAATCTGCATCAGACGCTCAAAACTCTGATGGTCCACAAATTACTCTTCGATCAAAAACATACGATTTTGGAGCTATTCCAAAACTCGGCGGGACAGTAACAACAGATTTTGTAATTAAGAATACAGGAGTAGAGGTTCTAGAAATTGGAGAATTAACTACAAGCTGTAGTTGTACATCAGCAACAATCTCTTCAAGTAGTATTGACCCAAATGAAGAAGCTACAATTAACGTAGTGTTTGACCCGAACTTCCATGAAGAGCCTCAGGGTAAATTTACTAGGACGGTATTTATTCCAACAAACGATCCAAGCACACCAGAAGCGGAGGTAAATATAAAGGTAGAAATTATTGAATAATTATTAACTAAAATAAATATTATGAAAAACAATTTAATTATATTAGGAATAGCAATAGTCGTGATCGCAGGTATTGTAATCTTCGGAGGAAAAAATGACACACAGCAGAACATCAAAACAGTAAAGTCGTCTAGCCCACTAATAGCTGAATCTCTAGAATATGATTTTGGTGACATTGATATCTTTGGAGGGAAAGTAAGTACGGACTATGTTCTTACAAACACAGGCTCTGAAGACATTGTCGTAACAGAAGGAGTTACTAGCTGTGGTTGTACAGATGGAGAAATTGGAGGTCAGAGCTTTGGTATGCACTTTGGTATAAAAGACTCGGTTACTATACCCGCCGGCGAGTCGATTGCATTAACGGCAATATATGACCCTCTAGCCCATGGTCCAAATGCAACAGGAGCTGTTACTAGAATGGTAAAGATTATGACTAACTCTACAGAAACACCAGAGCTTGAAGTTAGGTTTACTGCTAATGTGACAAAAGAAGAAGTTGAGCAAAATTGATTATGAAAAATGTATTCCTAAATAACATAGGAGCAACAATTCTTGTCTTGCTTTTTGGATATTTAGGATATGTTCTTTTGATGGAGTTAAATATGTTTGCTGGATTAAAAGTATTCGAGGTCAATATTTGGATACCAGCCATTAGTATTGTCTTGGGTGTTCTGTTGCGTATATATGCAGGTTACCAGTTCACTAAAAACAAAGTTAATATTTTAGAAATGGATAAGCATTCAAAGCTAGTTATGACAGGGCCATTTAAATTTTCTAGAAACCCTCTATACCTAGCAATTCTGTTGGTTACCCTAGGTTTCGTCCTCTTGTCGGGGTCTTGGTTGGGTATAATATTTGTTTTAATTTTCTGGTATGTGCTAGACAGAGTTATATTAACCAAAGAAGAGCTTGATTTAGAGAAAGTTTTTGGGAAAGAATATATTGATTATAAGAATAACGTTAATAGATGGATATGAAAAATGATAATAAAAAACAAATTCAGAATCGATTGAAGAGAATCGAAGGACAAGTTCGGGGGCTTCAGAAGCTTGTTGAAGAAAATAAGTATTGTATAGATGTAATCACACAGACTTCAGCTGTTCGAAGCGCCCTTAAGTCTGTAGAGGATGTATTGCTCAAAGAGCATCTTTCAACATGTGTAGTGAATCAAATTAAAACAGGTAAACAGAAGAAAGCGGTCGAAGAGATATTAAAAGTATACAAACTTAAAAAATAATGAACCATTCACATCACCAAAACATGGAGAGTGGTCACACTTGTCACGATACAGAGAAAATGAGTCACGACCATGGTGCTCCTGGCATGAGTCATGGATCAGCAAAAGACTTTCTTAAGAGGTTCTGGATTGTAACAGCTCTTCTTATACCGCTACTATTAACTAATGAGTTTGTTGTAAACCTTTTTAATCTACCAGAATTTGGATTTAGTAAGTGGATACAACTCGGCATCGCAACAGTCATCTTTGGATTCTCTTTGGTGTTTTTTAAGCATGCTAGTCATGAGATAAAAGCTAAGAAATATGGAATGATGACCTTGGTGTCTCTGGCAGTTGGAGCTGGGTTTCTTTTTTCTGTTGTTTCTACATTTATCCCAAGCTTAGGAGTAGAATTTTATATTGAAATCTCAACACTAATCTGGGTTCTTTTGTTTGGTCATTATCTGGAGGCAAAATCAAGCGGAGCCGCTGGTAATGCTCTCCAGGAGGTTGCCAAGCTTCTACCCAAAAAGGCTCATGTGATTCGAAATGGAGTGGAGGAAGACGTTGATATAACAGACTTAAAAGAAGGAGATACTGTTTTAATAAAGCCTGGTGAAAAAATCCCAGCAGATGGAACAGTCAGAGAAGGAGGATCTAACGTAAATGAATCCCTTGTTTCTGGAGAATCAAAACCTGTAGCCAAGAAGTCTGGTGATACAGTCTTGGCTGGATCTATCTGTATGGACGGGTCTTTGACCATAATTCTTTCTCGAGTTGGTGAAAATTCAACAATCGGTCAAATTCAGAAGCTGATTGCTGACGCTCAAAACACAAAACCCAAGTCTCAAAGAATCGCTGATAAAGCTTCGGCAGTGCTTACCTTTGTGGCTGGAATTACAGCCCTTTTAACAATACTTATTTGGACACTTGTTATCGGTCAATCTTTTGTATTTGCTATCACTCTGGCTATCACGGTGCTTGTGATTGCTTGTCCGCACGCTCTTGGTTTGGCTATTCCAACTGTTACAACCATCACAACCACACTTGCTGTTAAGAACGGAATTTTTATTAAAAACCTAGCTAAAATTGAAGTTATCAAAAAAGCTGATTATGTAGTTTTTGATAAAACAGGAACTCTGACAAAAGGAGAATTCGGGGTGACAGATATTCAGTCTTTCGGCGATTATTCATCTGATCAGGTTTTACAGATTACAGCTTCTTTGGAACAACATTCCTCACATATTATTGGGGAATCAATAGTCAGTCATGCAAAAAACAAGAATATAAAACTTGAGGATCCAAAAAACTTTTCAAATATTGCTGGCAAGGGTGTCAGTGGAGAGATTAATGGAGAAACTTTCTATATTGGAAACACCGCCCTTCTAAAGGGTCTGAAGATAGCCGACACAAAAGATAAATTGATTGAAGAGATTTCTTCAAAAGGAGTTACCGCAATACTGGTTGCAAATAAAAAAGAGGTAATAGGAATTATTTCTCTAGCTGATGAGATAAAGCCAGAAGCGTATGAAGCGATTAAAAGCATCCATTCTCTAGGCATAAAGGTTGCTATGCTAACTGGTGACAATGAATATGTAGCCAAAGGAGTCTCACAAGAACTTGGAATAGATGCATATTTTGCGGAGGTTCTGCCAGAAGATAAATACTCACACATACGAAAACTACAAGAAGACGGGTCTGTTGTACTTATGGTTGGTGATGGAGTAAATGACGCTCCAGCTCTGACTCAAGCAGATGCAGGGATAGCTATTGGGGCAGGAACTGATGTGGCTGTCGAAGCTGGAGACGTGGTTTTGACTAGAAGCAATCCTATGGATGTGGTTAGGCTTCTCCGACTGTCAAAAGCAGTGTACAGAAAAATGATACAAAATCTGGTCTGGGCACTTGGTTACAACGTTGTCGCCATTCCAGCCGCTGCAGGAGTGTTCGCCGTCTTTGGATTTTTCTTGAGACCTGAGATCGGTGCTTTGATGATGAGTCTTTCAACTGTTATAGTAGTAGTCAATGCTATGACTTTGAAAAAGGTTTCCCTAGGTTGATTTATTAAACTTTAATTAAAAATATAGATATGAAAAAACAAGAACTTTCACAATGCAAAGAATGTAAATTAAAATACCCAACTACAGAACTTGCAAAGAAGTGTGAAGATTGGTGCAAGAAGTACCAAAGTTGCAACCTAGATATTATTAAGCACTCAATTGAAGATAATTAACATTAATAATTAAAAATAAAAATATAACTATGAAAAAAACAATTTATTCAATCCTTATTATCGTAATAATTATTCTGGCTATTATTTTCTTCTCAAAAGGCTCTGGAGAAAAAATCGACTTAACTCAATTTGATTCAACTGAAGAAATCATCTTGGATGACGTGGTAGAAGAATATGAAATTCAAGAAGCAATTCATATTGCTCCTGGAGATGAACACGGAGAATATAATTCAAACCCTCCAAGTTCTGGTTGGCATTATGCCAGTGCTCCAAGCTGGGGAACATACAAAAATGAAATGCCTGATGAAGCGGCAGTCCATGGTCTAGAGCATGGTGGAATATGGATAACATACAACAACAATGCTTCTCCTGAAGAAATCAAGCTTCTTGAAAAATTCCAAAAATCAAACGCTGGTTCAACAATCCTTTCTCCTCGAGAAGCGAACAATAGCAAAATCATTTTGGTTTCTTGGGGTAATGTGTTACGGCTTGATTCTGTAAATACTACAGCAATGCAAGAATTTGTAGACATATACAAAAATAATTCACCAGAACCTTTTGCTAGATAATCAATAAATATAATATAACTATGAATAAAAATACTTTAGAAAAAATTAGTTTACCCATATCTATCGTTGTAGCAGGTGCCTTTATTGCACTGGCTGTCATTTTTACAAATGGTACAGGATCCAAAACAAGTGATCCAATAGCACAAAATCAGCCATCCTTAGAAAATGTTTCTAAGATAACCAAAAAAGATAATGTACTAGGTGATCCAAAAGCCCCAATCACAATTGTTGAATACTCTGATTATGAATGCCCTTTCTGTAAAAGGTTCCACGACACCATGAACCAGGTCATGGATAAGTATGGTGAGAGTGGTGAAGTGGCTTGGGTTTATAGACACTTTCCTCTAGATACACTTCATCCTGTAAAAGCTAGAGCTGAAGCTGTGGTTTCAGAATGTGTTGCTGAGATTGGTGGGAACGATGCATTTTGGCAATTTTCAAATAGATTCTTTGAGCTAACTCCTTCAAACAATCAAACAGATCTTGATGTTGTAATTCCTCAAATTATAGGAGAGCTTGGACTCTCTCAGTCAGAGATAGATTCTTGCGTTGAGAGTGGAAGGTATGACAAAGAGATCAACGATCAAATAACTGAGGCTCAGCAGACAGGTGGAAGAGGAACTCCTTGGAGTATTATCATTTTGCCTGACGGTACAAAATACCCAATAAATGGAGCACAGCCATACGAGGCAATCGAATCTCTAATAGAACTTGGTCTTAAGTAGCATGTTTCTGGAGCTTTTTAAAATTTTAAAGAAACCTAGAGGCTTTATTGTTGCAACCCTATCGTTTCTTGTTATTTTTGCAGGCTCTGTGCTTTTACCGAGCATTGGTTTGATTTCTCGAATAATAGGTTCGAATGCCACTTTTTCTGAAAAAACACAGGTGGTATGGTCGTTAGTAGGTTCAATCCAAACCAACTTTACAACCTTAAGTGCAATCACGACGGTGGTGACAGCGTTACTTTTTGGAATAATATTCGCTATTATTGTTTCCAAGGTTGTTGAGCAAAAAGAACTTCTCCAAAAAAATGGAATTACAACAGGTACTCTAGGTTTGGTCTCTGGGGTATTTGGAATAGGGTGTGCTGCGTGTGGGTCATTGCTGATTTCAACTCTTGGTTTGGGCGGAATACTTACAATGCTTCCATTTAGAGGTCAAGAGTTTGGTATTCTTGGTGTCTTACTTCTGTTTTATTCTCTATACTTATTACTTAAAAAGAACAAGGATATGCAAGTTTGCGAAGTTAATAATTAAGCAATAAGACTAAGCTCCTTATCCTCATATCTAATCTTGGACCTTAGGTTTCCCAGCAATAATCTCTTCTCGCTTGTAGACCCCTCTTTAAGTAGGTATTTAGCATAGTTTCGAATATCCATTTCCTTGCTTGTCGCAACCTTTTGAGCAGAACCTAATACCGATGATTGGAAGCTATTAAACCTTTTGATTTCATCTTCAAATCTTTTCTGCATTCCAAGCTCATTAATATCTACATCGTCTATTATCTTCAGTAGCTGTTTGATCAGTTCTTCTTCCCGAATATATTTATTCTTACAATTTCTATCTCTTGCCCTACTGCATGAGTAGTATATGTATCTGTTAGAACCTCCAGATTTGAGCTTCTTCCACTTTTCCTCAGCAGATATACCTGAGCCACACTTTCCACAAACAAAGAGTTTTGTGAAGGAGAATTCTTTAGTCTCTCTCACTATTTGGTCACGCTTCAGATGTGCTTGAGCTTGATCAAAAAGTTCTTTTGTAATGATTGGCTTGTGTGCTCCCTTGTAGGTATTCTCACTACTCTTGGGATACGTAAATTCTCCATAGTAAAAAGTATTGTCGAGTATTCTGTAAATACCACTTAGTGTTAGTGGCTTGTTTCCTCGTGTATAGAAATTAAGCTCGTGTCGTAACCAGTTATATAGTCTCCTTCCAGAGTATTGCTCATGAGCAACTTTTTCAAACATTTTCTTTATCACAGGAGCTCGTTTTTCATCAACTATAACTCTACACTTCTGATCCATTTGTTTTTGGTTGAGATATCCTAGCGGTGCTACTCCTGGCCAGAGCCCCATCTCCACTCGTGTACGGAGACCTCTCTTTACATTAATCCCTCGGTTATCATTCTCAAGTTTTGCTTGGCTCCCCAGGATCATGAGTAGGAATTTCTCATTTGGATTATCCGAAAATTCTTGACTATATGTTCGTATCTTTTTTAGTTTTCCTGAATCCATGAGATCAACCACAGCTCCCAGGTCTCCTGCGTTTCTTGAAAGTCTATCTGGGGCCCAAGTCAGGATAGCATTGAACTTGTCATCTTTAAGGTCTTGGATTAATTCATTGAAAACTGGTCTTTGAAAGGTTTCTTTGGCTGAGTGAGACTCTTGTTTGATTGATACAATCTCAAGGTTTTCTCGCTCAGATATCTGCAACATCTCCTTAATTTGTGAGTCTATAGACATTACCTGCCTTTCCTCGGATTCGCTTGATTTCCTTGCGTAGAGGCAGTATTTAAGCTTTATATCGCTAGTTTCGGTCGCACTATTCATATATCTACATTAATGACGCAAAGCCCTCTAGGAGTCTAGGGCGTCTCGGGCAGGTTTAGTTTGTAACTAAAAAACAGCCAATTGGCTGTTTTTTAGATTTGTTATTTAAGAATATCTTTAAGTCCCCAGAATCGGTTTCCTCCACTCCTTACCAGATCATTAATTAATTCTTTGACTTCAGATTTAAGTTCCTTTTTCTTGTAAATAATTTCTAAGGATTCTCTAATTTCATTATCCACCATAAATATAGGTACTTGTCGGTGCTTGTTTAGAATACCCTCAAACAACAAAAAATATCTAATTAGCTGAAGAGTTTTTTCTGGATCTACTTCTGCAAAACTTTTCATTTTTTTCTGTAGTCCGTAATCCCAGTTTATTTCTCCTTCTGATTTTTTTAGAGTTTCTGTAAACATCTGAACAAGGAATTTGTCTTCAAAAATATCTTTGTTTTGGTTAATCCAAAACCCAAACCCTGCGTATGCATGTGGCTTTAAATCTGCTTCCAAGATTTTTTGCCATAAATCTTTTATTTTCTCTAATGAAACATTATTTTCTTTAAACCACTCATTCCCAGCCTGGTTTCTTGAAATAATACCTCTCCCAACAAACGAGATAAATTCATGCTGCTTTTCTTCATCACCGCTTAGGAATAGCTCTTGTATAAGTGAATGATTCCAGTCAACATTATCAAAGTGACAGAACGCAAGTGCAAGATGTGTTCCCAAAGCCTCGTCTGGAGATCTCTCGTAACGCCTATCAGGATACTCAGTACTACTGATGTGTATTGCTCTCTTATAATAATCTTGAAGTTTTTCAAAGAGTCCTGTATAAAGATTTCCTGTGGTATACCCCTGCCAGGCTGGTGTATATTCTCCGTTTTGATTATTTACAAATAACTTCTCAAATTGTGACTCCATCCAATCTCGGTCACGGAAGAAAAATCCTGCGAGGTAGTATCCCATCACAAATCGAACTGAAAGACTTCTTTCATTTTCTAGTAAGTCTTCATATAGACTTTTTACATCCCTTCCTAGAGATTCTCCATCTCTATGTATAAAGTTTACGAAAGCCTGAAAAGCTTTTCCTCGAGTATTGTTGATTGCTATGTTGAAAAGGTCTCCATATTTTGACTCTTCATCTTCTGGTATTGGGTCTTTTGCATGAAGCACAAAATACAAGAACTTCAAAATTTCATCTCTATATTCAACAAACAATTCACCTTTAAACAATTTCTCGCTATTAATAAATACTAATATCTCAGCCATTCGTCCATACACCCAAGACCATCGAGCTTCCCAATTATCAGAAACTGATTCATCTTGAAAATCATTTTCTTTAATTCTTTGAAGTATCGCTAAGATATTTTTCCATTCATTGTTAGAAAAATTATGATTGTCTCGTAACATCTCTTCAATTCCACGAAGGAATGAGTACTGATACTGCACATCAATATCTTCTATAAAGAAAGCTAATCCCGCAGACAAGTATTCTGTTGATCGACTTTTTAAGTTTTCACGCAAAGCATTCCCTGTCCCCTCAACACTTCGTGGACTAAAGAAAGAATCGCCCTTTGAAACTTCTTGTATTTTCCCTGGTGTTAATTCGGTTTGTAGCAAACGAATAATTTCAGCTATATCGTGTCTTGAAAAATCAACAACTGATTGGTCATGTATAGCTTTAGCCATGCCGACCTCTTTGATAGATTCTTCTGGTTCATAATTTTCACTTTCATCTCTTTTGAATATTTCTTTTAGAATCTTTTTTTCATCAACAGAAAGAAATTCTTTGATAGATAGTAATATATCTCCACCATACCTTAAATGCCAACCTTGATCAGGGTGTTCCTTATCTTGTTCTTGGAAATATGAAATTACTTTCTCTTTATACCTCTCTTTCTCCTCTTTACTAAATTCCCTAAAAACTCTTTGTAGAGCCTTTTCGTATTCAGCCCCAGAAATATATTCTCCATATTTCCCATCCTTATCAAAAAGACGCCACATCATTTCTGAGAGTTCTTTCTTAAATACTTTTGGGTGCTGAGCTAATACAAAGAGCTTTAATCTCCAAACAATATGACTGTCAGGAAGAATTAAGAAATACTTTTCATAAATATCACGAAGCTTCTCTTCTCCTTCCAAAGAGGCGTGTTTCATAAATTCTTCAGAGACTTGTTTAACAAATGCAACGAAGTTTTTTACATCACTCCGATAGGAAGTAGACCTAGATTCATCAACAATAAAATTGTCAAAGAAATCTACATCTGAGAGATAAATTCTATCGTTTATCCCAAAAACACCATTTTCACTTTTAAGATTTCCGATAATATCTTTTAAGGTATCAAGCAATAAATCTAAAAGATTAGTTTTATTGTCTTGTGAAATCTTATCCAATCGAGAAAAGATGCCCGATTGAGTCAAGTCATTAATGTAAAACTTTCTCTCTTTAAACATTATGTCCTCTTCCTGGTAATTATCTTCTTTTATCTTGAATATCGCCCCTGCAAACTCAAGTATAGAATCATCATATTTTTCTGAAGAAAGTTTTTCTATAATTCTTTGATACGAATACCCAGACTGATATGTCTTTATATATTTTATCCATCCTTGTTTAGATATTTGAGGAATCACTTTTACAACAGACTCCACAGGAAATTCATCTAACCCAAGTATCCAAAGGAATCTATCGATAACCTCAACATTTGGTTTTTCATCAAGATTGAATTTTTTAATAAATCGAACAATCTCTTCAGGGATTTCATGAGAAATACGAACCAAGTACCCCAGCTCCGGTGACCAAAAAGGAGACACCTCTAATTTCTCTTCAAAGAATTCTTCAAAGAATTTATTCTTAACAAACCAGTCAAGCCATCTTGGTTCGGCAATGCTAAAACAATAATCATTTGCATCAAAGTTAACAAAAACCAAAGCTCTCAAATCTTGAGGATTTGCTGTTTTAGTTTCTTGAGACAAGAACTCTTCTATTTTTTTGTGCAATTCTAATTGGCTCATGCTTTTCTATTATTTAACATTTTATCTGCGAGGAAATTTAGTACTTCATGGAAGCCATCAAACTGTCTCTTAAATTCATCAGGATCAAGATCAACTTTTTTATGCATCTCATCAAAAGTCAACACCAGTGAATCAAGATTAGAAATTTCTAAGTCATATTGTTTTGGAAATTTCTCAGAAACTTTCTTCTTTAATCTGATTAGGGGCTCTTTAGAGTGATGAAAAATATATCTAGATGCAGTATTTAAATTAAATAATTTCCCCTCAATATTTTTAAAAAAAGCCAAAAAGCCAAAATCTTCATTAAAAGACTCTTCGAACATAGCACATATATCATCTTGATATTTAGTAGGATTCTTGATTTCCTGAGGCGTTCTACTTGAGCCAATATTAATAGTTGAACCATTAATTCCTCCTTGCGTATTCATAAGAACACCACCAGCTCCTAATTCAAGGTTTTTTATTTCTATTTTTTTATTTTCAATAACCTGATTAAGAGCTCCTATTTCTATTTTTTGCTTGTTGTTAACAATTTTTAATTTTAAAACCCAACCAGAACTAAAAAAAGCAATAATTGCTGCCAAAATTTCAATAATATGTGATTTTAAGAATTGAATAAATTCCATACCTTGTTTAGTTTTTTCGGTAAAGTAAGAAACGAATAACTATCTGCTTTTTAATACTAACCTAAAAAGTTATTACTTGCTATGTATCTTTTAAGGTAGGCTACACAAACCCTCAACTCTAAGCTAGACTACACAAAGCTCTAAAAACGAGCTATAATTCCCTTACAACTTAATCAGACCTAACCCCTTGGAAACACTAAGGATATGGTCGAAAATCCTACTAGAGTATAAAGGACTCCTCGTCAGAGTCACTCTAGTAGGTCGTACCTGGAAACGGGTATGGGTTCTCTTTGGAGAATCGCGATGGCGGGGAGCCTTTTGTATTCCTGCTATTTTAAAAACCTACTAGAAATATGAATCCAACAAAAAGAAGTGAGTATGCAGGTAAAGTTTTATTATTCCTCATTGGAGTGATAATTGTAATGTTAATTTCAAATTGGGTCTCTCATAGAGATGAAAGATCCCAAAAAGTAAAAGGTGCCCCTAAGGCAGAAATGAGTACGATTACTGATACTAAGGTAAATATTATCTCTCAAGGATATATTGAAAAATTACTCAACTCTCCGTCCACCGCAAAGTTTTCAAAAAATAGCTACACCGTAAAGAGTCTTGGAGGAGGTTCATATGAAGTATCTTCATATGTTGATTCACAGAATGGCTTTGGTGCAATGATTAGAAGTAATTACCAAATAACGTTAGCCTACTCTACTGGAGATTGGGCTGATCTCTCAAGCTGGGATCTTCAAAAGATAGTATTTGATGGAGAGGTTATATACGATATTGCTTGGGCAACTTTTTAAACTATGAATATAAAAAACACTTTACGTGATTCGTTTAAGAATCTCGATGTTATATATAAATTAGCAATTGCTGGAGGTATAGGAATAGTCATACTTCTGTATATCTTACTAATTTCATATAGACACAATGCTATCCCTAAAATAACACTCAACCCAGATGAGCAAGTTGTGTTTATAGAATCAAACACCTACACCATTGAAGGATCTATTAGACCAAAGAAATCTCTTTTGGAGATAGATGGAGGCAAGGTGGAAATATCAAAAGATGGAACTTTTGAATATCAAGTAAACCTTGAAGAAAGAAGACAAAC
>Ga0100379_10004299_pt1 | contig 12603 bp, 13 predicted proteins | sample CryGeymeta201503_FD_80418 | JGI IMG/M metagenome (GOLD analysis project Ga0100379, IMG submission 80418) | Groundwater microbial communities from Crystal Geyser aquifers in Utah, USA - Crystal Geyser metaG 2015-03 | ecosystem: Environmental > Aquatic > Deep subsurface > Groundwater | place...
ATTAGAAAGAGAAAAGAAGGAAAGAAAAGAAAATGAAAAGAAGAAGAAAAATAAAGGTACAGAAAAAGACAAAGATAAAAACATAGATGGTGAACCACCTAATCCAAGAATTGTTGTTGAAGAAAGTGAAAATCAAGTTTTAAAGTTACAAGATAAGCCTAGAAAAAAAAGTGTGGTATAGAGGTATAGATATTTTAAAAGAATTAATCATAGATACTAGTTAATATTATTGTGTATAAAATATAATCGAATTTACAATATAAGGTTATAATTATAAAGAAAATTAAAATATAAAATATTATATAATAATATTACATAATAATACTATTATTTATACTTATTATCTCAATATAAATAATTATATAGAATTTATTAAATTTTAAATGTTACTAAATTTTTTCTTTAAAATAATTATAGTTAATAATCGTTAAATTCATCTTTATCCTTTTCATTACAATCATCTTTATTCATTTTATTTACGGGTTTTTATTTTTAATCCTCCAATAGACGAACCTCTATTTTTTGGTCTCATTACTTGTTCAAACACTTTAACTGACTCACCTCTTCTCTTTTTGGAATTAGCCTTAGGATTTAATTGAATATAAGCAAATGGTTCAGGCTTATTTTTAAGTAATAAATCTCCTCTTCCTCCCTTTCCACTATATTCTTTTCCGGAAAATTTAATAGTATGCCCTTGCATTACTTTCTTATCTTTAGCAGCAACAGCTGACGATGTTATAGCTGGCATAGAGAAGGTATTTCCGTCTTTTTCTTGTACTTTTCGCTTTTTGTTGACTTTTCCTATTTCGTTCTCGTTATCAGAATCGTTATTGTCTCCTTTTGGATCGTCACTTTTTATTCTTTTCTTTTGGATAAATGTTTTCTCTTCTGCGTTTTTTATTATTAACTTTCCTTTTTTCTTATCGTAGTAGACATCGTTGTTGTCTTTTTCTTCATCTGTGTTTAGATTTTCTTTTGCTTTCATTTTTTCTTGGACGTATGGGTTTACGTAAAAGTGATTTTTAAGCTCGACCTAAATTATGCATTAAAATTAATATGAGTTTATTTAATAAATAAAACACAGATACAAATATAAATAAATTCAAACATATTAATAATAAACATTACATCATTCTTCGACAACATATTTTGAATACTATCTTTCAACTTCTTACTTCTTTCTAACTTCTTTTCATCCTCTTTACTTAAATCTTCTTTTTTCTTATCAAGCTCATCCTCTTCATTCTCGTCAATATTAAACTTTTCGACATTCTCTAAAAACTTTTCCTCGTCGGACTTTCTTTTATTTTCTAGTTTCTTAAACTCTTTATCGATATAATCTTCTTCTTCATCAACTAATAAATTCTCATCATTATCAAGCATAACACTATCATCTAATTTATCAGAGCCATATATTAATTCGTCTTGATGATTAAATTTCTTAATCTTTTTAACGATATGTTTATTAATATAATTGAGTAAACTTTCGTGTTTTACTGGGAATACTTTTTTCATTTCTTCATAGCCTAGCTTGATCAAAAGATTTTTAATTAAATTTCGGATTTTGACTTTGAATTCTAGTCTGATATCAGGAACGAAGTTATCAAAAACGTTATTAAGGATACTAGGAATATATTTTGTTAATGAGTTGATATCATTAATTAAGAATAAGAATACCTAATTTATTATAAAATGATATATAAATATATGAAAATAAATTAAATATATGAAAGACTAATATATATGCTATAATTACTCTTAAGAATAGAAAGATCGATTTTATAACCTCTTTATTTTTATTAAAGAACTTATCTGTTTTTTCATTAAGTTTATCGTTAATCAATGTATAAGTTTGAATTAATAAGTTTGTAATATTTGTTTCATCTTTCTTTTGCCAAAAGGCCCTTGCTAAAGAATTAATCCCTGATGAAACAACAAAAGGATTATCACTTGAAAGTTTACTAAGTAAATGGTAGATCCATTCTTCAAATAGATTTTCTTCCCAGAGCTTATCGGTAATATTTGCTATTACTTCATAGGCATTATTACGAACTTTTCTATTTAAGTCTTTTGTTAGTATGATAATTTCAAGAATTAGATTGCTGTACTTTACATTAAGAAGATTCATTTTATCAGCCTTATTATTAGTTTGATTGATCACTTCAAGTATTTTATTAAACATAAATTCGTAAAGTTTTGATTTTTGTTTTGCAGAAGGAATTAATGTTAAACCATGAGCTTGGATAAATAAATCAAAGATCTAATAAATTATATAGTAAAATAAACATATAATAAGTATATTATATATTTCTACTTACATTTAAGATTTTTAGATTATTCGTCTCTTTATTCAACATAATTAAAAATAGATCAAACATGTTTTTCTTTAAATAATTAGGTAGAATCAGATTAAAAAAGTTGGCTTGGAAGAAAGTTTGAATTAACTCAGACATAGTATCATTTAAGTTAACACTTTTGATTAAGTAGTTAATAAGAGATAGACGAAGTAATAATACTTTCTTACTTTTGCCATATGCTGTTTTGTTTTCAATAAAAAGGATGTCTTTCTCTTTGTTTGATTTCTTTTCTTTGGCTTTATTGTCCTTGTTATTATCTGTATTAGTTTCCTTTGCTTTTTCAATATCGTTTAAAGTTGTTGTATTATTTGTCCCTGTTGGTTTGGGTATCTTTTCATTGAGTGTTTCTATTTCTTTGCAAATTATAGCATATAGTTCTTTCTCTGGTAAGACTTTTGAAAAGTTACTAAAGAGTAAAAAACCTTCTTTCATTTCCTCGTTTGAAAGATTAACTGCAATTAGCCAATTTATTGTTCTGATAAAGAATTTCTTACCTTCTTTTTTAATTACTTTTAAGGCCTTTATATCATTTTTTAACTTAGCATTAGAAATAATTTTTGAAAGGGATTTGAAAATAAAAACTCTTGTTTGAGTATAGTTACTTAGAGTTGCATCGATTTTTTCTAAAAAGTAATGAACGAAAGTGCTAAAGTCGTCATTTTCATCTTGGGATGTGTTAGTATTGTAACCACAGAAGTATGGGCAAAGTCTCCATATTTGTTGGATTATCAATTCGTATCTTTTTATTTTCATTTTAATCAAATATTTATTTTCAGAACTATTAACCATGAAATTTTCATTTAACTCATCATTCTCATCAATAAAATCATCTTCATCCATTTTATCGTTATCGTCATAGTTTTCATTTTCCATATCACCAATATCTCCCTCAACATCCATCATATTCTTCTTAGCATTATTAACTGCACCTTCCTTCTTAGTTTCTATTTTCTCAGACTTGTGTAATTTTTCAATAATCTTTTCAATATCTTCTATAATAACTATAAATGATAATAAAAATTCCTTAAGTGTTTTCTCTTCTCGTAGGTATTTATCCATATAACTTAAAATCCAAATATTTGAATTTTCTGTATAATCTTCTGATTGTATATCATAGTCTAAACATTGAATAGGGAAAAAGTTGAATATAAGTTTAGTATCAAGAATATTAAAGCATTTTCCTAAAAATGACTTAAAATGGCTTGTTTTGCGGATATTAGAGTTTTCTGAGACAATAGTTAAAATCTTCTCGTTGATGTACTGTAAGAATTCGTATTTGTAGATTCTCTCCATATAGTTGTAAATTACGCTAAAAGAAAGTTTAAGTGTATTTTCGAACCTATCACCGAGTAAGTATAAAACACTAGTGCATATTTTTTCGATTAGACCGAGGATTGCTGTGGATTTATCTCCGGTTCCTACTAAAGATAGGCTACCGATTAATTCGTCTTCGATATCTTTGTCGGTCTTATCTGTAGAATTTGTTTCGAAGTAGTGCTTTTTAATAAAATCGAGGTGTGAGGTTGAGAGAGTGAAACTTATAATACTATTCAAACTGTTAAAAATAACACTTTGAATTTCTCCATTTTCATTTGAAAGATACTCGCCTAATATTGATATAACTGAGGTAGTATGGTTTAATCCTTGTAAAAGATTTTTCTTTCCTATAGCGTTTAAACATTGAGTAATTGACTTTACATAAAAAGTTATAAGTTGTTTTTCTACTTCTTCGTTATCTTCTTCGCCTAACATTAAGTTAAGATCTAATAAACTTGTCATTATCTTTTCTAAAGTGGTAATATCAAATGGTTTACTAGATATTGCTAATTCCATACATAATAAAGCATATCTTACTACATTTGGGTCATTACTTTCTAATACGTTTAATATTTCAATAATAAGGTTGTTAGTCATATCGAAAGGGAGAAACTGTAACACAGACGAGAGAAATTTAATAACAATATTTCCTTCTTTCGACGTTATTGTATACACATCCTGTCCAATTAACTTTTCTGAATCATCATTCAATCCATGTAATTTAACTTTAATATAGTTTTCAAAATTCAACAACACAGTCATTTTCGAATACTCAATAAAGCCAACAATTTTTAACAATCTGCTAAAAGTTTTAATTAATTGCTTTTGAATAACATCATCTTTATCTTCGATCATCTTAACAATATGGTTGTTAAAAAATTGAATTACTAAGTCGTTGCTATCCTTTAGTTCAATCTCTGTTCTAGTTGAGAGAAGTTTTTCTATAATGATAATTATATATTTTTTTGAGTGGCTAGATAGTCTTTTTAAGAAGTAAGAAGATATATCTAAGGCAAATTGAGTTGATTTTCGTATTGTTTTTATGTTAGAATTTTTAAGCACTGCTGCTAGTAGGAAAATTAAAGCTTCAGAGTTATGAATATCATCTTCTGTTGGTGCTACCTGAATTTTTGATATCAATGTGTTGAATAGTTCGAATATCTTTTTTAAGTAAAATTTAGCTCCGTTTTCGCCAAGGGCTTCATTTCCTATTTGTTCTTTGATTAATGTTATTAATTTTAGTGACTTTTTGTGAAGTAAAAGGCTTGATTTGGAAAGCTTTTCATTAAGTTTACTAAATATTATATCTGTTGTGTTTACGACTTGCATTATTTAGATAATAAATATGGTATGAAAATAATTAAATAATAAATTAATAAATTAATAAAATTATTAAATTATATATTGTATATTATATATTAATATTGTTTTAAATTTTATTTTAAATAAATAAATGAAGCTTCATATTTTGTTATTACTCACTCTCATTCTTATAGTTAATGGTTTTATTAAAAGAAAACTAAATAAATCAAAAAAGTAATTTTAATATCTAATAATTTCTTTAGAAAAGGTTTAACTAAAGAAAATATTGATATGTTCTATAATAATATTAAAGCAATTAATCAAGAAAGTTGGGTGAATTTAGAAAATGGCTTTTATACAAATCCTTTGGAAACTGAAATTGAATGGGATAAAAAAAGGACTTTTAATAAAATTTTAAAAATAGACAAAAATAAAAATTATTTGAATCTTGTTAGTAATCATATTAAAAAAACAAATCGTTATGAACTTAAGCTGAAACAATTGGAACAAAATTTAAATGCAATCAAAACAAGTATCAATGATAACACTTTAAATGAGTTAGGTATCAAAGATACTAAATTGGCAAAAACTATGATTAAAAAATTCTTTACTGATATTGAAACCATCAGTATATATAATTAATAATTGCCTAGAAACTTTAAGTCCTAAATATGAAGCAGCAAATATATCAGGTATAAAGTTCAATTATCTTGAAATTACTAGACAAAAGGATAAAACCCATCCAATTTTAGAATTGGGTATTCATTTTTTAATTAATTTAGGTAATATGGCCACAAATGATTTGCAAAAAATATCTGCATTATCAGGTGTGATAGTAGAAGGAGAAGACAAGAAATGAAATGCTGTAATAAACCCCGGATCAAAATATATTATAGATGCTGTTAATAAACAAGACTACTTTTATATATTGACAAATTATCACTGTGTTGCAGAAAGTGAATTAAGAGATATTAAGTTTCTTTATTTATTAAAAGAGTTACAAGCAGTTGAAATCAACATTTATAATTTTGAGGGAGAAATTATTGATACATTATCAGGAACATCATCTAATCTTCTTCAGAATATAAAAAATACAAAAGAATTTATTAAAAATGGAATTTCTGATATTGTTCAGGTGAAAATTTTGCTACCAGAATCAGACACTTCAATTAAAAATTTAAATTTTTACGTTATACTATTAAATTTAAAATTAAAATATAAATCAATTATTAACTTATGATAATAAGTTATTAATTTTAAATAATAAATTATAAACGTAAAATAATAAATTTAAAATTTAAAATTAATTACTACGCAATTTATCTTTTAAGTTATACTACTTATTTTCATATGGTTTGGGGATTGGGGATTGGGGATTGGGGATTGGGCCCAATCCCCAATCCCCAATCCCCAATCCCCAATATATTGTATAAAAATTAATATATACTTAAGTAATAGAAATAAACATAAATAATTTATTAATCTTATTTTAAAACAAATAAACTATATTTAATTATAAATCTTTAAAACCATTAAAATAACAAATAACTTTACTTAATATAAATTCTCTTCTTCATATAATCTTATTGACTTGTATTTGTATTTTGATTAGCTGTTGCATAGGAATTATTCTGTTGAGGAAATTGTTGAAGTTGTACTGATCGATCGTCTACTGCTACTCCACGGACAATTTGGTTTGGTTGATTATTTCCCATATAAACAGGTTGTCCTTGAGCATAACCTTGACTAAAATCATTAACTGCATTACCTGGAATGTAAATTCCTCCTTGTGGTAAATTGTTTTGATAGTTAGTAGGTACAACTACTACTTGTAATCCATCAATTTTTGCAAAGTTTCTTAGTCCGAGCTCTTTAACGAAAGAAAAGATAACATAGAGGAAGTAAATATTTAGTAAGAAAGTAGGAATCATGATTACAAAATATGTAACATAGGCGACTTGAGTATATTCTCCTGCTAAATCGTGAAATCCTATAAAAGGTAAGACTACAATAACAAAAGCTGATCCAATAACAGCAATTTGGTAAAGAATTATTCCAATATAAGCTCGATCAAATCTGTTATTGAAAGTTGAGGATATAATTAGTGAATTACTGACTAGTTGAAATAATCCTATAATTAATGTAGCGAAATAGTAAAAGTTTCCTAGCATCAAATAAGCTTGTTTATTTGAACTATTCATTTGGTAAATATTATTTACAACACCAAATAAACTTAAAGCGGTTAAGATTTGAGTACCTATTCTCAAGGAACACCCGCAACAACATGAATCTGCAGTTGTTTCTTTATTGAATATGAATAGAAATTTCATATTTTTTGCTTTATCTGCTTGACTTGCAAAGTTAATATTATCTTGGTTCAATTCTGCCATTTTAGTTATTTATATAATCTCTAAAAATCATTTTAATATATATATTAACTTAATAAAATATATTAAATTAACAATTAAATATAACATTTTTTCAACTAATCTACAATTATTTGATTATACAATTATTTGATTATATGATATATAATGATATAAGTAAAATTAAAAATATAATAAGTATTAAAAAGTTTAAGGTTTAAATATTAATAAGATCATTGAAATTATGATCAAGCTGATTAATGTTTGATTTTAAGATCTCATCAACATTTTCAAGTTTCTTTATTTTTTCATTTATTTGTTCATCTTGCTTTTGAATTATGTCCAACATCATACTCATCTTAAATTTTTTTTATTAACATATTATACATGTAAAATATACATATAAATTATATAATTAATTAATCACTTACAGTTTTATTATTTTCTCTCAAATTACTAATATGAGAGCTTAATTTTTCTAACTCAATCACTAAATTTTGTCTTTCATGTCCGAATCTTTCTTTTTGATTTTTAATATCTTCTAATGAGTATAAATAATTTCTTAATTCATTTTCTTTCAAAGTTAAAGTATTGTCTAAAACTTCATTTCTTTCTTCATTTTCTGCTTTAAGTAAGGTCTCTTTGTGATTTAAACTTTTTATATTCGAAACTTCACTTTTTAATATTTCGTTTCTTTTAGCGGCTTCGTCAAGTCTAGCACGGATCTTAGCTAGAGAGAATGTAACTTCGTCGAGGTGTTTTTGATTAATTTGTGAATGTTCTTGATTTGCTTTTGATTTTAGATTATTTGTATTACTAAAGCTTTCTTCGACTTGTACCTGGGAATTGTAATTGTATCCATCTGATTCGTTTTTTCTAATTTCGAATTCTAATTCTTGAATTTGTTTACTTAAGTAAGCGTTTTCTTCGTTAAGGTTATTGATATTTTCGTTTATGTTAAGTTTGAGTAATTTCTGTTCTTTTAGCTAAAAGTATTAAAGGTAAAATGATTATTTGTTGAATGTTTGTAATTAGTTGTATTTATTAATGTTATGATAGTAGTTAATAGAGTAAAAGTAAACCTTACATCATTTTCCAAGTTTCGTTTTTCTTCATTTAAATAAACTTTATTATCAAAATTTGAATTTAATGTTTTTTTAAGTTCTATTAAGTCTCTGTTTTGAAGTTCCAAATCCTTTATAATTTCATTAATATTCAAAAATAATTTTGTATTAAGTGATGTTCTAATTACGTTAAATAAATTAATATGTATGTTTATATGTAATATTTGCTTACTTGTCCTTGATAGAGTGATGAAGATTATCTAATTCTTGTCTTAAGTCAATTAATGCTTTTATTGTATTTTTATTTTGAATATTGTCATCGAATTTAACGATTGGTTTTTGTTCATTGAGAATAATATAACTAAAATATGTACAAGTTATAATAAGTTATATTTGTATTACTCGTTTTCTAATTTTTTAAACTTAGCTTGTAATGAAGATAAAGTTTTTTCTGCGAAATTCAATTCAACAATCTGGGATTTTAGTTGGGAAACTAATAAATCATCGTTACTACTATCCTTAAGTTATTTAGAAATCAAATAAGTTAATATGTTAAGTTAAAAAGTTACATACTTTGTTATAGCTTCTTTGATAATCATTCAAATTATTATTGTTAATGTAACTATTATTGTTATTGTTACTGTAATAACTTCTTTGAAAATCATTTCCTGTACTCTTATAGCTCTTTTGAAATTCATTTGAATTGTAATTGTAATTAGAATTCATTTAATTATTTAATTACAAAACTTAATTTTTAAAACATAAATTAAACATTAATTATTAATTGCTACTTTACTTAAACAAATTATCCTAAACACAAAATATATTATGAGTTATAATTATTTACATATTACATAATAAATAGTTTATATTTTATTATTTTATTCTAGTATTAATATTTATAATTTAATTAAATAAACATATGGATAGTTACAAGAAAGGAAGCAGGTCAAAGTCTAGTGCTAACGACAAAGAAAATGTTCCTAATAATAACCTTGATATTAACCTAAGTACTAACAGTAATCGATATAATAACTCAGTTTCTCCTACCAACCAGCCAGGGAATAAGTCGAAGCAGCCTCAAGTCTCGTTGTTTTCAGCTAAAGGAGTAAAACCAAAAACCGCTACACATGATGAAGTAGCTAAAAGTAAAGAACAAACTACAATGAAAATAAAACGGCTGTTTGATTTCTATTGTCAATTTGGTGATAGAATGAATGTAAAATTTATGAAATCAAGTAAATTTCATATGTTTGCAACTGATGCAGAGATATTAGATGACAAATTTACTAAGACAAGATTAGAACTTATTTTTACTTCAGAAAATAAACATAAACCACAGATGGATTTCAACGCTTTTTTAAATACTTTAGTAAAAGTTGCTGAGTATAAATTTAAGAGTTCGAAGGACACATCAACTTCTTTAAATATATTAATTCAAAGAAACTTATGGCCACTATATGACAGGATTTTCGAAAATAACAACTTAACTACAATGAAAAATAATAACCTACCTACAAATACTCATTATGAAGAGAATAAAACAGATATATTAACAACACAAAATGTACAGACAACAAGAAAATCTGTGTTAGTTATACCAGAAATTGATCTTGTTAGTAACGAAGTTGAAGAACTTATTTTCATTACAGCGCCTATTCTTTATGAACTTTTTAAGGTATATTTCCCTCATGAATTTTCAATGAGTGTTAACGAAAATTTTATGAAAGAAAGTTCATTAAAAGCATTTAATTTATTTAATAAAGATTTTGACTTGTGCCCCACTTTAGTAAATAAAACTATAACTTTCCAAATATGGCAAACTGAGACAATTTTTTCAAGTGAAGAGAGTAATGATAGATTCCTACCTCTCGTAAAGAATGTTGACTTAAAGAAGAATAATAACAACAACTATTTTGGAAGATATTTTGATTTCTTTAAGTTTTTGAGATGTATTATTAAAATGAGTGAAATCAGCTTCGAAAGAATGGAAAACAGTATAAACAGAAAACTCAACTCATTCGGTAAGTTTATAATTATATAACTTTATTACAATATATTTATTTTTTTATAACAACAGAAAAACTATGCCTTATCTTAGAAAGAATGGAATTAAGTGAAGGCTTTCTTAATTTAGAGAAAAAAACAGCAAAGACACATAACAAAAAATCAAGCGCTATTCTACCTAAAGAAGTATCTGATAAAGTTAAATATATGATATATGAGAAGAAAGATGATCAATTCGAAGATGAAAAAGCAGACAAGAAAAAAATATCCTTATCTAACTTTAAGGACTTATGCGAAAACTCTAATTTTATAATAGAAAAATGGGGACAAGAATTATATTCCATTTTTAAAGGTATATGTCTTTTTGGTGATCCTTTCAATAACATGGTAATGAAAAACACAAAGTGGACTAAATTTTTACGTGAAGCTAACTTAATAAAGGATGAGAAGAGAGATGGAAAATTCTCACTAGAACATAGTCTCGATTCTGGTTATGGACTAAAAATTAATGATATTGATGTTATTTTCTTTAAAATTTCTTTATTAGGAGACCCAAATAGCAAATTGAATCAAAGTACATTGACAACAACAAGTAATTTAAACAATACAAAAAAAGTCGTAAACGTTTTAAACTTAAATGATGGTAAAAGTATTGAATGGCTTAAGAATGATAAAAGGGGATCTATTATTAACTCTGGCTCCAAGATTGATTATAATACTTTTATTAACTCTATTGATATTATTTCTAATCTTATATTTCCTAATAAACCTATACAGAAAGCAATTGAACATATCATGGTTAATAATATTCTTCCGTTAGAAAAGAAGTTTAATGCAAAGCAAGGAGAGAGCCAAATTGATTATTTGAGAGATAAGCAGAATAATCCTGAATTGGTATATTATAATATTAAACATAATTTATATAATAATATATATCTAATATAATTTAATAGGTTGAAATATTGATATTAGTTCATAAATCCTTTTCCCAAATTTACAAATTTTATGAGAATAATCATGGTTATTTAAATTTTGATTCATTTATTAAGTAAGATTTTATGCATTTTTAATATAATATTTGATTGTAATTATAATATATTAAGTAAATTATTTCATTTTAATATAGATTTTGTTCTGATTTCTCAATTTTCCCTGATATAGTCTCAAAATCTAAACTAAACTCATTTTTTAAAGGACTTAGTCAATTCGTTCAAATTAGTGGCAATGAATATAACGGTATATACTATATTATTAATCTAAATACATATTTTACTTAATTACTTACTATTACTAGAAACATCTGAATTTATTGATCAAAGTTTATTTGTTGATTTACTTGCATTGTGTGCTTTTGAGATTCCATACAGAGAACCTGAGCCAAGTTTAGTTGAAAAAGTATACAAATTATTTAAAAATTAAGGTTCTTTTCTTTGTTGAAAAACTTTCACAGTCAGAAGGACTGAATAAAATCTTAAAAGGATATGGAAGTACAAGGTAATATAAACTAATAAAGACAATTAATAATATTATAAATTAATTATATATAATCCTGTATAGAATGCCAAATGGAGTAAACGCAGATATCTTATCAGGATTTAAGCAAGCATATCCTAGTTACTTTAAAATAAAGGTCTCGAAAAAGAAGGAATTTTTTGATCTTATTTAAGATTGATGAAGTATTGATGAAGAATTATACTTAAATATCATATATTAGAATAATTATAAATAAATTAACTTTATTTATTTAATATTATCATATAATTATTAATTTTTATTTATTGAAATTATTTATTATTATTTTTATTAATTATAATTAAATTCTTTTAAAATTTAATAAATTTAAATTTCTTTACACAAATGAATAAAGAAGACGATGAAACTGAAGGGCTAACTGGTCGTGAGAAAGTTATCGAAAATGACATCGAAGACAAACATAAGATAAAAAAAACAAAACGAAGGAGAAAAAGTAAAATTCTTTACAACTCTGATGATAATAGTGATAGTTCCGTAGAAAAAAATGAAAAGTTGACAAAATCATTAAAAAGAAAGGAGAAAGAAAAAGAAGAAGAGACTAAAAGAGATAAAGAAAAAGAAGCCCAAGTATTTAATGACCGTTATGAAATTTATCCTAATCGTCTTATTGGTAAGGGTTCATTCGGTGAAATATACGTTGCCTTGGATAAATTAACA
>Ga0100379_10004303_pt1 | contig 12602 bp, 12 predicted proteins | sample CryGeymeta201503_FD_80418 | JGI IMG/M metagenome (GOLD analysis project Ga0100379, IMG submission 80418) | Groundwater microbial communities from Crystal Geyser aquifers in Utah, USA - Crystal Geyser metaG 2015-03 | ecosystem: Environmental > Aquatic > Deep subsurface > Groundwater | place...
CAGCCGCTCCTCGACGATGCTTCAGCATCGCCTCGTCGCGTCCGACCGCGCCTGACGGCCGTCGCGCTCCCGGCTTTCTGGGCTCTCCAACCCGATCGGTGCTCTAGGGGCCGGCGGACCTCCCGAGCGCTCGCTCAGATGAGGCAGTCCTCGTCGGCCGAGTCCGTGCGTCCGTCGCAGTCGTCGTCGATGCCGTTGTCGCAGATCTCGGTGTCCGAACAGCCGCAACCTTCGTCGAGGGCGCCGTCGCAGTCGTTGTCCATGGCGTCGCCGCAGATCTCCTCCACGGGTGTGCAGCAGTCCTCGTCGACCAGGCCGTCGCAGTCGTTGTCGACGCCGTCACAGAGCTCGACCTCGGACGGACACACGTCCTCCGTGTCGATGGCCCAGAAGGCGCGGTGGTTGCCCTCCTCGACCTGCTGGAAGGGCATCCAGAACGCGGCGTAGCTGGGGTCGTCGGCGCCGATGCGCGAGGGATCGATGGCGACGCCCCAGAGCTGATCGCGTCCACCCGTGGGGATGACGTTGCCGTAGGCGCGCACGGAGGAGAGCACGAGCCAGAAGATGCCGGGGGCGCTGCTCGGCGCCCACGAGGGCATGGTGTTGCCGTTGCCAGTGACGCCGTCCTGATCGCGCACGCGCTCGTTCAGGCGCGTCAGCTCCACCGGTGCACCCGCGCCGTCCGCGGGCAAGAGGTACATCACGGTGGTGACGGAGTCCTTCGACTTGCCCACCGCGCGCCCGAAGGCGATCCACTGACTGTCCGGCGAGTAGCTCGGGAAGATCAGCGTGTCCGTGGCGCCATCCGAGCTCGCCAGCAACACCTCGGCGTCGCCGAAGCTGCCGTCGGCGTTCACCGGCATGCGCATCAGGCCCGTGCCCTGCGTGTTCTTGTTGTCGAGCCGTCCGCCGTCGATGTAGCTCATCGCCACGTAGCGGCCGTCGGGGCTCCAATCCGGGTAGCTCGCGAGCCAGCCGGTGGGCAGCGTCGGCGCCGTCAACTCCTCGCCCGTGTCGGCGTTGTACAGGTGCACCACGCCCTTGTTGGTGAAGAGCAGACGCGTGGCGCCGGGGTCGTAGGTGCCCCAGCCGTAGTCCGGTCCGCGCGTGGCGGGGTCCGCGGGGATCTGCAGCACGCGATCGGGCACGGAGATCTGGCGCAGACGCTCCCCGCCGTAGCCCATGCTCATGCGCCGACCATTGCGCGCCACCGTGTGGCAAGCGACGCAGGTCGTGTCACCCGTGGTGGGATCCGAATAGAACTTCGTCGCCACCGGGGACGAGACCGTCGCGCGCATCACGCCCTGCGCACCCGTGGACCAGTAGTAGAGCGCGCCCTGCACGGCGGAGTCGGAGTAGAACTCCGTGATCGTCTGCGATCGGTAGATGACCGACGGTGCCGTGGTGTCGATGCCGCGCACGCTGAGCGAGAGCGACGAGCCCGCATGGGTCTCGGCCAGCCAGCGCCAACCCGCGGAGTCGGGCATGAGGTGCACATCCGTCGTGTAGTAGCGCACGCGCGCACGGTCGCTCTCGAAGGTCACCTCGAAGAGGTCCAGACCCGTCGCGCTCCATTGCTGGTCCACGCGCTCGATGTTGCGCGGGAACATGGTCTCGTCGCTGGGGTAGACCACGCGCGGTCCGTCGGGCGAGTCGAGCACGTCGCCCGTCAGGTCATCGGGGAAGAGGCTGGCCGCGTCGGTGGGCGCGCCGGGCGTGACCACGTCCACCATCAAGATGACGTGCACCTCGGCGGTCGCGCTGGCGCCCGCGGTCTCGGCGATCACGTGGGTGTCGCCGCCGATGCCCGCGCTGGTGAAGAGGCCGTTGGACACGGTGCCCAGGCGCGCGTCCTCGAGGCGCCAGCCCACCATGTCCGAGATGTCGCGGTCGCCGTCGTCGAAGGTCCCGATGGCGTGGTAGGTGAAGGTCTCACCCGGATCCACGCCGTCGTCCACGACGGTTCCGGAGGCCGGGTCGATGCGCAGCGCGCGCAGGCCGGGGACCACGACCGATCCATCCGGAGCGCCGTCGGTGGCGCCGTCTCCACCGGATCCGTCCACCGCCGCGTCGGGGCTGGAGCCGTCGGGCCCGGTCATGCCGACGTTGCCGCCGGAGGAACAGGCCGCCAGGGCCAACAGGACAATCCATCGTGCGCGCATGAACACCTCTGCAACTGAATGTCTCGAATGCTGAAGAACCTTCACGGCGTCACCACCTGACGAACGCGAGGCGCAAAGGCGCTCTCGGGATGGGCGTGCAGGAAGCGGACTCCCAGGCGACGCGCCGAGTCGAGCTGGCCGACCTGAGCGAGCAGGAGCACGCGCAGAGCCTGACGCTCCTCGTCGAAGAGCCCGCCTCGGAACAGGCGGCTGTCCTCGCGCTCCATGCGCAGCGCCGCGCGTGGATCGTGGGCGGCCGTGGATCGCAGCAGGGCCATGTGCGCGGTCTCGTCCTGCGTGCCCCGCGTCGAGTCCGGCTCGTCCACGCGCTCCGTCGTCGCCGGTGGCTCGCCGTCACGAGGGGACGCCACGGGCACATGGGCAGGGGCGGCGTCCGGCTCGAGGCTCGGCTGAATCGGCAGCGCGGGAGCTGCGGCCGGGGTCGGGCTCGCCTCATGCGTGGCGCTCGCGGGCCCCGTCGGCGCTGCACCTGACGGCTCGGGCAGCGCCGCCGTGGTCGCGCTCGCGGGCTCGACGCCACGATCCACGTGCATCGGCGTGATCGAGGGCCTGGGCCACAGCGCCACGCCCAGGCCGAGCCCGATGCCGACGAAGGCGAGCCAGGGCCAGAGCCTGAACACGCGCCCGAAGACGATGCTGCCGTGGAGCGTGGCCAGCCCCGCCGGCACGTCGAAGGCCAGAGGATGATCGACCACCCGCTGCAGATCCCTGCGCAGCAGCTCGGGCGCGTCGGGATCCTCCCGCCAGGGCAAGAGTTCACTCATGGCTGAGCTCCTGCGCGTGCTGGGCGCGGAATCGGCGTCGGGCGTGATGGAGCCTGGAGTGCACCGTGCCCTCCGGGATCTCGAGCGTCTCGGCGATCTCCGCCGCCTTGAGCCCCTCGATCTCGAACAGAACGAAGACGGCGCGATGCTCCCAATCGAGCTCGTCGAGGCAGCGCTGCACGCGCGCCAGGGCTTCTCGCGTCTCGAGCTGCGTGTGTGGCGTCTCGTGAGTCACGCCGCCCTCGAGCTTGGCCGGATCCAGCAAGGGTCGCTTGCGCCGCCGGTGGGCCGACGCGACGCGAAAGGCGATGGCGGCCACATACGTGCGTGGCTGCGCTGCACCGGGTCGAAAGCCGCCTTTGCGATGGATCACCAGGAAGACCTCCTGCACGAGATCGGGGACATCGCGCTCGGGCACCCCGAGGCGATGGAGAAACGACGCTGTGAATGCTGCATGGGCGCGGAAGAGCTCCTCCGCATGGATAGTCCGCTCCAATGAGGGCCTCCCTGCTTCATGTCCCGAGCGCATGGAATCCTTCATCGCATCGACGCCACCACGCCGAGCACGGCCGTGAAGCCCACCGGGGCGAGGGACTCTCCGTGCGTCCGCGCGCCGCTCATGTCGGTCACGAAGAGCTCGGGGCGCACCAGTCCGAGCTGTCCCGCCAGGCCGAGTCGCAGCGACAGGACGGACTCGCGGGGCCAGCGCATCGACAGGCCCGCGCTCAGGGCGGCCCACCACAGCTGCGTCGATTCGGAGACGGCGAAGCCCTGACCTTCGGCGGAGAGACGACCGAGCCGAGGACCAAGGCAACCTGCCCACTCGACCGAGCCGACGTCGCGATCGAGGCAGGCGTCGAGGCCTCCGACGACCAGCTGGGTCCGCACGCGCGCGCCGGCCAAGGGAGAGCCCAGGCGTGGCGTGCCCCCCGCGAGCGCTCGCAGCTTCCAGCCTCGCCCGCGAAGCGCGACGTCGACACCACCCCACGGAGTGAGTCGCGGCAAGAGGCCGACACCGAGCCCCGCGTCGAGGCCGATGGAGACACCCCAGGCGGACTCGCCCCGAACCTCGGGCGCGGGCAGCTCGGACACAGGCGGCGCTTCGGCCACGGCGGGCGAAGGCTCGGGCGAAATCTCTGGCTCTGGCGGGGTCGCGGAGGGCGAGTCCGTGTGCGCGCCCCTAGGACCACCGAGCCGGTCCAGCACGCTGGTGTCGAGGGCGATGGCCAGGGCCAGGCTCAGCGCCGCGCGTCGGTCAGCGCAAGCCTCCGGCAAGCGCGCGAAGCTGCGACGGGCACGCGGCTCCTCGCCGTCGAGCAGCACGAAGCCGACGTCGAAGCGCTCGTCCTGGCCCAGCTCGATCAGGATCGTCTGTCGCGCGTCGAGTCGGTAGGTGCCGAGCCAGGACTCGGTGTGCTCGACCAGCGCCTCGTGCGTGAGGCAGCTGGCGCCTTCGGGCACGGAAAGAGCCTCGTCGAGGGATCGCGGCTGTGCCAGGACCGGAGCGGCCGAGAGCCAGATCGCAGCGACGAGCAGGCCACGCATTGGTAGACCTCCTACCGGCTTCCCGGCGCCGAAGCACCGATGGCCAGCAGGAGGCCCCCTGTCGAACCGGGCGTGCGGTTTTCCCGCACACGGCTCACCGGTGACCTCTTGAATCGCAGCATTACGCAGCTCCCGGGTAGTGGACGGTTCCTAGCAGGCGATGGAGGCCGTGGCCCCAGAAGAAGTCGTGGCGGAAGCGCGCCGAGTCATCCGCCTTGAGGTTTCGGCCTTTTCGCTGCTTCATGAAGCGCCAAAGTCGCCACCAGACGTAGTGATCCACCACCTGGAACCGGTCCGCGGCGTTTCCCGTGCGGAAGTAGTTGCCCCACCCGCGCAGGACTGGGTTGATGCGCGCGATCAGATCGCGAACATCCTTCACCCTGTTCCAGCTTCGCGTGGTCAGCTCGCGAACCCGACGCCGTACCTGCTTCATCGCCGACCGCGAGGGCCAGCGTTGCAGGGAGTAGCGCCGTCGTCCGTACTTCTCCCACCGCCGGCCGCTCATCCGCTTGCGCAGATGGCAGCCCAAGAAGTCGAAACCTCCCTTGCCCTCAGTCAGCTCGACTCGCCGCGTCTTCTCCGGGGGCAGCTCCAGACCCAGCTCGCTTTCCAGGATCCCCCGGACAACTCGCTCGGCCTCCTCCCACGCCTCCGCGGTGTCGCACATCACCACGAAGTCGTCGGCGTACCGCACCAACGTGCCCAGGTGGGCATGCTCGCGAGTCCACCGCTCGTCGAGGACGTGCAGGTAGATGTTGGCCAGCAGGGGTGAGATCACCCCGCCTTGAGGGGTTCCCGCCGTGCTGCGGCGAACCTCCCCATCCTCCATCACGCCTGCCTGGAGCCACTGCCGCAGCAGCTTGAGCAGCCGACGGTCGCGGATCCGCTTCCCCACGAGCTCCAACAGCACCGACGGGTCGATGTTGTCGAAGTAGCCCTTGATGTCCGCGTCCAGCACGAAGTTCCCATCCTGGTCGCGGTGCGCCCGCTTCCGGAGGGTCTCCAGCGCGTCCGTCGCGCTACGGCGTGGGCGGAAGCCGTGCGAACACGGCTTGAAATCCGCCTCGAAGATGGGCTCGATGACCAGCTTCGTTGCCATCTGCACGATGCGATCGCGCACCGCGGGAATGCCCAGGGGCCGCTGCTTGCCCCCAGCTTGGGGGATGTACCGTCGCCGGACCGCCAGCGGTCGGTACCTGCCTGCCTGCAGCTCGGCCTTCAAGTCCGCGAGGAGCTCTCCGACTCCGAGCCGCTCCATGTCGGCGATCGTCTGCTTGTCGACGCCCGCCGCACCGGGACCCTTCCCTCCTCCGGCGTTCTGTGCCACCGGTCTCGACAGTACGATGGACCCCTCGGACTCCCGCTGCGCAGCGGCCGACTTCACACTCGGCTGATACGGCGCGCCCTGCCCCGACTCGGGCAGCGCAGACGGGTCTCCCGTGTTCCGCGTCGATCCTTCCACACATGCCGCCGCCCCTACCCCGCAGGGACCCTCGGCGCGCTTCGGAACCAGCGTCGAGGACGTGGCCTTCGCCGTGCCATGAGCGGCTCGGCTCCCTGATTGTGAATCTATCGAGGCTGCAGCGTTCACTTCATGTTGCCGCCTGTGTGGTCGCTTCCTCCGAAGAGGCTCTTGACGGCCCGCTCGGGTCCCCGGGATCTCTCCCAGAGCCTGGGCCCTGCTACCCGGCGCTCCGACGCCTACCGGGGCGGGACTCTCACCCTCTGGATCGACGCAGCGTGACGACGCCCTCGCAGCCCAGGGCAGCGGGAGGTGTGGATCGTCATCGTCGCGGCGCACCATGGCCCCATCCTATCGCGAGCGCGCCTTTCGCGTCGGAGTGGGACGAGATCGAGGCGAGCCGGCTCGCCTCGAGGTCCGTGCGCAGCGAGGACGTGCCCTTGTTCCGCCGCGAACACCTCGGCATGCTGACTCCCCATGACCCGCCTCGCATCCATCGCCTGCCTCTCGTTTCTGGCCGCGTGTGGCGGCACCTCGCCCGCGGCGCTGGTGGACGCGAGCGCGGACGCCAACGCGGACGCGAGCACCGACGCCAGCACGGACGCGAGCGACGCCAGCACGGACGCCGCGACGCCGCGCTACGCGATGCCGTCGTGTGACGCGCCCGCCTTCGTCGGCAGCCCCTTGGGCACGCGCTGTGGCCACTTCGTCGACGCCGAAGGTCGCGTGCGCTTCCTCCTCGGCGTCAACGCGCGCGTCGAGGGCCTGTTCGACGTGAGCTTCGACGACGGGCGCCTGCCCCTCGAGCCCATCCCGAGCTTCGACGGCAGCGACGCCGCGCGCATGCACGAGCTCGGCTTCGGCGTCCTGCGCTTGCCCCTGAACTGGAGCGGCCTCGAGCCCGAGGACCACGATCCGCCCGCCTACGACGCCGCCTACCTCGACCGCATCGCCGAGGTCGTCGCCCTCTGCCGCGACGCGGGCGTCCTCGTGCTCCTGGATCTGCATCAAGACGCCTACTCCAAGGAGATCGGCGAAGACGGCGCGCCCTACTGGGCCATCGCTCCGACACCGAGCGCACGCCTCGGCGGTCCCCTGGACGACCTCGGAGCGCGACGCCAGAGCGCGGACGTGCTGGCGGCGTCGGCCAGCTTCTTCGGCGACGCCGAGCCCGGACCCACGCTGCGCGCGCGCTTCAGCGCCATGGTGAGCGCGCTGACGCAACGCTTCCTGGGCGACGAGGGCGTGCTGGGCATCGAGGTCTACAACGAGCCCGTCGCCAACGACGCCGAGGTCGCGCGCCTGAACGAGCAGGTGGCCGCCGCCATCCGCGCGGTCGACGCCACGCGCCTGGTCTTCTTCGAGCCGCCCGTCTTGCCCAGGAACTTCACGGATCAGAGCGCGCGCCCGGACGCACCCTTCCCCACGCCAGGCGCGGTCTATGCGCCCCACGTCTACACCCTCGCCTTCTTCGGCAGCGACGCCCAACGAGAGGGCATGAGCCTCGAGGGCCTGCGCAAGGGCAACCGCACCGCCCGCAGCGAGGCCGAGGGCTTCGGGACGCCGCTCTTCGTGGGCGAGTTCGGCTACGATCCTGCGGGCATTCGCGCCGCCGATTGGTACGCCTTCGAGCGCGACCTGCAGGATGAGTACCTCGCCAGCGGCGCCGTCTGGGTGTGGAAGGAGCGCTCCCAGGGCAGCTGGGGCTTGTTCGACTACGACGAGGGCACGGGCACGTGGAGCGAGCGCCCGTCCGCCGTGGCCATGGTCTCTCGGCCCCGGGTGGTGGCCGTCGCCGGCTGGCCCGAGAGCTACCGCGTCCTCGACGGCAAGATCGACCTCACTTTCGCGGGCGATCCGGAGGTGCTCGGCCCGAACCTGATGTACATCCCCGCCGGATGGGACGTGCTGGCGCGCTGCGATGGCGCGACCGTCGACGTCGGGACAGCGTCGGCCACGGGCTTCCGCGAGGTCGTCTGCGGAGGCGCTGGCACGCACCGGCTCGAGGTCGGCCCCTCCGCGCCCTAGCACCCTCCCGGGCGCGCATGAGGAGTCGCAACACACCCGCCAGACGGCTCCCGAGTGCCTTGACCGGAAGCGCGCCTCGGCCTAAAAGCCGGGCTCCATGAAGGCATTTGCTCTCTCGTCGCGGCGGCTCTTGCCGCTCTCTGGCCTGCTCGCGCTAGGCATCGTCGCCGTCGGCTGTGGCGGGCCCGCCGAGTACGGGCTGGTGGGCAGCGCTCGCGCCGCTGGCACCGATGGAACGGTCCAGGTCGAAGAGATCGAAGGCGGCAACCAGATGGTCACGCTGACGCTCGACCACCTGCCGCCGCCCGCTCGGCTCGCCGACGGCATGACCACCTACGTGGTCTGGCTGACGCAGCGCGGCCAACAGCCGACCAAGGCCGGCGCCCTCGACTACGACGAAGATGCCCGCACGGGCCACATGATCGCCACGACTCCATTGACGCGTTTCACCCTGCGAATCACCGCTGAAGAGAACCGCGACGTCGCCGCACCTTCCGACCTCGTGGTCGCGGAGCGGGTCGTCGGCGGCGAGAACTGAGAAGAGCATGTACGAGACTTCCGACATCAAGAAGAACCTCAAGGTTCTGATCGACGGCCAGCCCTGCGCCGTGGTCTGGCATCAGTTCGTCAAGCCCGGCAAGGGTCAGGCCTTCACGCGCACCAAGCTGAAGAACATGATCACGGGCAACACGATGGACCGCACCTTCAAGAGCGGCGAGAAGCTCGAGCCGGCCGATCTCGAAGAGCGCACCATGCAGTACCTGTACAAGGACGGGAACGGCCGCGTCTTCATGGATACGGGCACGTACGACCAGATCACCCTGACCGACGAGCAGCTCGGCGAGACCGCGCTCTTCCTGCTCGACGGAACCGAGGTCAGCGTCCTGCTCTTCGGCGGCAAGCCCATCGGCGTGACGCCGCCGAACTTCGTCGTGCTCCTGGTCACGGAGACCGAGCCCGGCTTCAAGGGCGACACCTCGAGCAACACGACCAAGCCCGCCATCTGCGAGACCGGCTTCACGGTGAACGTGCCGCTCTTCGTCGAAGAGGGCGACAAGCTCAAGATCGACACGCGCACTGGCGACTACGTGGAGCGCTCGAAGGGCTGAGCCCGACCCGGAGCCTGGCGCCCTGCCGACCGGCGCGCTCGCGTCAGTGCTGGATGCGAGCCCAGAGCCGCTACCGTTTCCGCGCAACCTCGTCGGCCGCGCTCCCTGACTGCATGCGGAATGCGCCGGCCCGGCCAGACGCGGCGTAGGCCTGGCTCTCGGCCACGGCCGCCCCCGCGGAGGCGCGCTCGATCACTCCAGGGACTGGCGGACGAGGAATGCGCGATGGACCTGCCTAGGCGGTGCTCTGGCCTCCAGGTGTGCAACGGCGTCGATCTCCGCGTCCGTCAGGAAATAGAGCAGAGTGCTGTGTGGGGCGCGGGCGATGTTGAAAGCGTCCTCCCGGGAGATGGCCCGAGGTCGTTCGGCCTCCTGGTCGGCCGTGCCCACGCCGCGCCGGAAGACAGGCTCCCACCAGGCCTGCTCGAACGCGGCGCGCTCGCTGTCGCTCAGCCCGAGTCGGGCGAGCTCGTCGTGCGTCCGGGCAGCAGCGTCGCTCACGCTCCCGCCGGGCTCGGCACCGAGCTCCCGGGGCGGCGTCGCCTGCGCGGGCGCGCTGCGTTGCGCCGAGTTGTGGGCGGAGGAGATGGGCGGCGCCCCGGAGGCGTGGCTGCCTCCGCAAGCGGCGACGAGCAAGAGCAGGAGGACAGGGGCTCTCATGAAGATCCTTGTTCCTAGGGCGCCCCATCCGACGGAATACCAGGCGGCGTTGGAGCCTCTCGGCGAAGGCCCACCGCTCGCCGAGTCTCGATCCGGCGAGCGCGAACTTGCCAACATGTCGGATCGTCGATCGGGTCATGACATCCAGTCTTTGGACAGCGTCGAGAGACGCGCTCCCGTCCTTTCTGGCGCAGACACTTCGATTGACATGGGCCTTGCGACGCCGGCGTGGGTGGCACCTGGTCGCACGACGACGCCGCTTCGTTGCCCGATGCGTCGAGTCTCGCCGTCTTCCTCGACTACCGCGCGAGCCTGCTCTTCCGCATCTAGCGAGTTCGCAGCTCTTCGTCGAAGAGGGCGACAAGCTCGAGATCGACAAGCGTACGGGCGACTGCGTGGAGCGCTCGAAGGGCTGAGCCGACTGCTGTAGGCTGCCGCCGTGTCGAAGCCACCGCGCTATCCTGTCGAGGTCCTGCATCGCCTGGAGGCGCCCGCACCCGTCAGGGTGAGCGGACGCCTGACGGCTCGCGACGACGGCGCCGTGCGCCTGCGCGGAGACACGGGCGCGGTCTGGATCGAGTGCGCCAGCGAGGCGCCCATGGGCTCGTGGGTCACCGCCACGGGCGAATGGAACGGCGAGCGCATCCGCGCGGGTCGTGTGCGGATCCTGAACGCGCCGCGCGTGCCCTTCCCCCAACCCGGCGGAGATTGGGCGCGACTGCAGGACGGCGACGGCCGACGCGCGACCTTGCTGCGCAGTCGCGCCCTGATCATGCGGGAGATCCGGCGCTTCTTCGACGAGCGCTCCTTCCTCGAGGTGGACACGCCACCCATGGTGCCCAGCCCGGGCCTCGATCTGCACCTCGACGCCTTCCCCATCGCGGGCGCCGAGCCCGCGCGCTACCTCGCCACCAGCCCCGAGTACCAGATGAAGCGGCTGTTGGCGGGCGGCCTGCCGCGCATCTACCAGCTCGGCTGCGCCTTCCGACGCGGCGAGCAGGGCAAGCATCACGAACCGAGCTTCCGCATGCTCGAGTGGTATCGCGCCTTCCACGGCTCCGCGGATCTGAGGGTCGACACCGAGGAGCTGGTCGCGGCCGTCGCGCGCACTCTGCACAAGGGCTCGATGGTCCTCGACGTGGACGGGACGAGCGTGAACCTGGCGCCGCCCTGGGAGCGGCTCACGCTGGAGCAAGCCTTCTCGCGCTACGCGGGCGTATCGGCGGAGGCCCTGGCGCACGACGAGGACGCCTTCTTCCGCGTGCTGGTGGAACAGGTCGAGCCGCAGCTCGGCCGCCTGCGCCCCGTCTTCCTGCTGGGCTACCCGGCGTCCATGGCGTCGCTGGCGCGCCTCGACCCGCGGAACCCCAAAGTAGCCGACCGCTTCGAGGCCTACATCGCGGGCGTCGAGCTGTGCAACGGCTTCGGCGAGCTCATCGATCCCGCCGAGCAGCGCGAACGTCTGACCCGCGATCAGGCCGCGAGGCGAGCGCGCGGCCTGCCCGTCTACCCCATCGACGAGCGCTTCCTCGGCGCCCTCGAGGAGGGCATGCCCCCCGCCGGCGGCAACGCTCTGGGCGTGGATCGCCTGGTCATGCTCCTGCTCGGCGCCGACTCCATCGCCGACGTCGTCGCCATCCCCGACGCCCTGCTCTGACGCGTCGGCGAGGCCTGCGCGGTCTGAGCCGCGGAGACGACCGGGCGATTCACCTTCTCAGCGCGGTCCTCAGCCCATCAGAGCGCGTCTAGAGTGTGCTGAGCCAGAGCAGCGCGAAATTCGCGACCACCAGCAGGACGCACATCAGTGGTATCCGGCGCTTCATGAACGCGGGGTCGTACAAGCGCAGTCCACCCGCATCGACCTCGATGCGGCCCAAGCTCTCGGCGTGACGCACGCTGGCGCGATGACCTCGCCACAGCAGCGCGGCCATCAAGAGCCCGCCCAGGATCCACCCGCCGAAGTACCCGGGAACCGGTTCATGGATGCGACCGGTGACGGTGGCCCACGCGAGCACCGCGCCCACCACGAGCGCACCGCCGATGCCGCCCTTGATCGAGGCGTTGCCGGATCGAAAGCGAAAGCTCCGGGGCCCTGACGTGGCGAGAGTCTCGTTGGGCACGGGGTGAGACGCTCTCATGGCAAGAGCGGGATGACAACTCGGGCCGCGCGGCGATGACATCCGGAGATGGCCTGGTCATGCTCCTGCTCGACGCCGACTCCATCGGCGACGTCGTCGCCATCCCCTACGCCTTGCCCTGAGGCCACTTGTCCGCGGAGCCGGGGGAGCTGCCGCGCTTCGCCAATTTGGAGTAGACCCCTGCCATGCCGCGACACGTACTGCTCGAAGAACGAATCCATCCCGCCATCCGGGAGAAGATCTCCGCCAACCACCGCGACTTGGTGGAGGAGGTGCAAGCGGCCGTCGCCAACAACGACGTCGTCGTGGTCGGCATGGCCCAGAACCCGCATCCCAGGGAGGCGAAGGCGCTGTTGAAAGCGCGAGACATCCCCTTCGTCTACCTCGAGTACGGGAGCTACCTGAAGGGATGGCGGCGGCGGAACGCGCTCAAGATGTGGACCGGCTGGCCGACCTTCCCGATGGTCTTCGTGAGGGGCACGCTGGTGGGGGGCGCCTCCCAACTCGCGAGTCTCGCGGAGTCGGGGGAGCTCGACGCCTTGTTGAAGGCTGAGGCGAGCACGTAGCCGAGCCTTCGAGGCGCACGTCAGCCTTCGAGCCACTGGACGGCCGCGAGAAGCGTCAGGTCCGCCGAGAAGTAGGCGCTCACGGGGCCGGAGGGCGGATAGAGCCGTGAGGCTCCGCCCCAGCAGACCTCCCGGACCCAGCCTGTC
>Ga0100379_10004304_pt1 | contig 12600 bp, 12 predicted proteins | sample CryGeymeta201503_FD_80418 | JGI IMG/M metagenome (GOLD analysis project Ga0100379, IMG submission 80418) | Groundwater microbial communities from Crystal Geyser aquifers in Utah, USA - Crystal Geyser metaG 2015-03 | ecosystem: Environmental > Aquatic > Deep subsurface > Groundwater | place...
AAGCCCAAATAATTTTTTCAAGAAAAGTACCTCAAAAAGACAGATTTGAAGATGGCAGGAACAGACAATAAGCTATATCTGGGAGGTTTGCCTGTTTCTTTTGGAGATGAACAGGTTAGAAAGATATGTGAAACTTTTGGAAAGTTGAAATTTTTCAACTTGGTTAGAGAAGGTGGGCAATCAAAGGGATATTGCTTCATGGAGTATGAAGAGCATCAGTGTGGAGAGAAAGCCATGAAGGCTCTGAATGGCATGCCGATAGCAAATCAGAAATTAAAATGCCATTATGCCAACTTGGGCAACAAAGGATTATCCTTAGGATTTACTCCAAATGCCACCAACATATCTGGCCTTCAAGAGGTCGTCTCCAAGCCAGCCAACCATGCTTTTGGCTCTTATCTCCTTTCATATGAAAACATCACCGATATGGAGATTCAACTCACCCTTAAGAACTAGCAATTCTGCAAAATTCCCAGTAGAGTTGTACAGTTCCTCAACATGTGCTACATTTAGGACCTTTATGACGAAGAGTACGTAGAAGATTTATAAAATGATGTGATGGATGAATGTAAGAAGTACGGTCCTGTCGAAAAAATTGTGATTCCCAGGCCTGATCCAACTTGTGGTTATGCAGGACCATCTGTTGGTAAAGTGTTCTGTAAATTCATGTACATAATACACGCCAAAAAAGCCAGACAAGGTCTCTCTGGCAGAGTTTACAACAAAAGAACTGTGGTTGCCAGTTTCTACCCTGAAGAAAAGTTCATGCTCAAAGAGTATCTCGTCAGTGTGTGATTTGACTAAGTTAAGGCATCTTTAAGCAGTTATATAGCATAAATATGATCACTCTTGGGGAGGGATGACTAAATCAGGATGATCGGATGATGTGAGGTCGAAATGACTCACCTCCTGAACATCGTCGAAATCACTTAGCTCAACAACGTTGTTAGTGATAAGATTGGTTTCTCTGGGAGGTTTGCAATTGCAGGTTCTCTGATGTTTTTTGCGAACAGCCTCAACTCCAACCCAATTGCAACCGAAGTGACAACATTTGACTTAAAGCTCATCTACCAATGCTCCAGCTAGTAGATCTTTCTACAATTTACGCTTTTTAATTTATATATTGTTGCAGACAGGACATTTGGCTTTGATACAGACCCAGTTCTCGATACAAATATAGCAGAATGTGTGCCTGAATATATAGAGATATACCCACAGATGGTGCGAACAGGATCGTCAAAGACGTCAGAGCAGATGCTGCAGAAAAGGTGTCTGCTGACAGTGTGAGGCTGAGTGAATGTTCTTTTTTGCCTTCTATCTACAAGTTGCAGGTAATTGTTGCTCATTTATACTTGGCTTTTATTATAGAAGTCAATACATTGTTTATTTTACTAGGCGTAAATTATTCGAAAGTTTGTAGGAAACATCAATGAATAGCGTGCAAAGTGATGGCAGTAGTATATTTTTCCCTCATTTATCTTTATTTGTGGCTTGAGTTATTATATAAAATAATAATAATAAGGTTATGCAGTTGGAGCTGGGAGCTACCGTTTGCTTCGCAATCGTGGTCTGTCTAAATCACTTAGCCTCTGATAACTGGATTTATATCTTCCAACTGGTTGCTTCGGGATATGCATCTCTCATGCTGCTCAAGGAAAAACAAATCATGGAAAAAGGGCGAGATACTTTTACCAGCAAGGTCAATTCCATGATATCAATTATTGGGTATTTCTTATTCTTCGTGGCCTCCTTCTTGTCAGGGCATTACATCAAGGGAAAATTGTACATTGGGGCAACATTTTTCCTGACCCTGTCTGTGATGTTGAAGATTCTTAACTACATCACTGCTAAAAATAGATCAGGTAAGAAAAAGAATATTTCTAAAAATCCTAACAAATGCCTGATTCTGGCTTGCATAACTGCCGTCAACTATTGTCTGTTCATTTCTGCAGGCTGCGAAAGCTTAGCGCTTGAGAACGACTACGCTGCTTTATTAAGTGTTGCCAAAGTTTGCAACTGGTTGGGAGTACTTTGCCACGGAGGTTGGCTCTACTTCGTTTATATCTAACAAAGCAAGACCTAGGAAGTAGAGGTGAGTAGAAAGCAATATTCGGATGCAGCTTTCAGAGAGTAGGAGGACAACACTGTGATGGGTGGAGATGAATGAATTAATACGTGATATGGTAGGCTATATGAGAATAATTATAGGCATCATAATATCTCTCTTATTACAATTATATGACAACAATGAACCCGCTCACGCTAAGCTACCTGAACTCCTATAAACAACTACAACAAAAAGAACGGTCGAAAAAGGCTAATCGGGTACTCCTGGAAATTGAGGAAAGTTAAGATGCATGGACTGTCGCCTTGGAGCTCATTAAAAGCTAAAATGCGGAAATCGTCATGCATGGGGCACAACTGCTCAGCAAAAAGCTTAATGTCCCACCTCCAGCTTAGCTCAACCTTGAAGGATGTCTTTAATTTTTAGTATAAATCAAGAACAAAAAAGCCCTTCTCTGGCTCTGTACAGCCAAAACAATTATCCACCTGAGCCCAAGCCAACCGTATCTGCCAAACAATCTTTCTCTCCAGTAAAGTCTTTAACTCATCAGATAGATACCAGCTGCTCTTTCTCATGTCAGAACAAGAGCTCCTCTTAGCACAATGGAGATGAAGCAAGCCTATTTGACAGCTTGTATGCCTCTAATGAAGTAGGGAATAAAGCAACATTCTTGGCTTGTTACCTAGATTCTCGATGCCTTTGTGAGCTATGGAGCCAAAGTTAAGTAACCTGCAATTGTCTAATTTTTATTGAGTATGCCTGTGGATGAAGGAGGCACAATCCTATAATAGATCATTGGTTACTACAGTTTTCCGACTTTAAATAGCAAAATAATTAAGTACTTGTCTCAGAATAGGCAAGATGATAGCAGCTTCAAGTTGCATGTTGCCTTTCTCAAACAAAATTCATTCAAAGATATATAGTTTTAAGATTTGCGAGGATTATTCTAGTACATACTTATTTGTCTCAGTCAAGAAGACAAAGAAGCTTCAAATAGATTGACTGACAGCTATTAATTATGGAGCTCTGTTTGCAAACAATATGCTGAGGAATAATTGTCAACCAACATAAAATAAATTATAAAAGATGGAATGCTGACACTCTGGAACCTCACTCTCAAAACAGCATTGCTCAAATAATTACCTTCTACATCATCCTCAACTAAACCAGAACACCTTTCTCTTTCTTTAGATCTGGATGATTCTTCTTCTGGTGATGAAATGATCAAAAGAACCTCATAAATCGAGGCCAACACTTCTGCTGATTTCTTTAGATAGTATGCTGGAGATTTTCTCGTTCTTTGTCTCCAAACTTTGTCAAACGTTCCAGAAGCAATTAGCCAAATGATGTCGGTTGGATAAAGTTTGGCATCTTAAGGTGAACTACTTCATTTGGAATTGGCCATATATGTTGCTTATAGTATCACAGTTATCTAGAACCCCAAAATTGTCAATGCTTCTGCTCAGCTCATCAGAATCATTCTCAATCGATCAACTCAGATGAATGAGTATCTTTGTAATAAAGTGATTGACCTTATTGGATAGATGTCGATTGTTCTTGCTGAAGTATCAGATTTAGTCTTGCCAACCTTGATTTTTCTAAGTAAAAGCCTTCAATTTTCATAACTGTCAGTCCGAGCCTCAGCTAGTCTATGCAATTTACTATAATCCATCGACACTACAAAAGGAAGCAGCATAGCTGATGGTCTCCAAGATTTTCTCAATCACACATACCAGGTTCTATTTAAATAGGGAATTTCTGATAGTGTCATCGAACACATCGCTCGAGCAATGGTAATATTTATTTACAAGTTCAGACAAACAGTCGAAGATTATGCCAGCTACTTGCAAACCTTCCAGCAGCAACTATCAGGATTAAACAAAGAAAGGAGAAAAAAGTTAGTGGAAGCATCAATAGCTGGTCAGTTGTACATCAATTCACAGTAGACGAGGAAAGATTAGCTGAATGAAAATGTTGAGGTGAGTGTTGTTAATCCTTACATGATACCGTTTGGATAGTATCTAGAGAAACAGATTTCTTTGCTTTCGGAAGCGGTTGCTTCTGTGGAAAAGAAAAAAGTATTTTCGGAAGGAGTGGTACTAATAAATCTGGCGATGAGGACTATGGCATTGGGAGAAGGGTAAATATGGTCTCAGCTATGCGATTACATACTTTCCTCAGGCCTGAGCATCACTCCTCCCATGCCAATTGTAATTTCACCAATGATAAATTTTATAAAAGTGGCATATGACACAAATTCTCTTACCTTAGTTTCGCATGCTACTGTTTTACTCAAGAAGTGGTGGCAGACTATAACGAACCTTCTGGATTTCTCTTTCGCCAGGCATGAGTTTACGCTTTCCTCGATTGTGCTCAATTTCCACGTCAAGACTGTCCAACTCATCAAAAAGCATCCCCAAATCAAGGAAGAACTGAATTATCAACCATAGGTCATAGTCAACTATATCATCAGTCTCTTCAGCAAGCGAGACATCTGGGAGTATGAGGCATTTAACAACAGTCTCAATTACCTCAATTTAGCATTGCAGCTAGGTTATCCTCCTCTCCCTATTCTGACCTGTCTCCTTGGTTCATTTGGCAAGTTACAGGAAACTCTCTGGCACAGTCTCAACTCGATGATTAGCTTTATTTACAAGCACTATGGATTCGACTTGTTTGTTCATGTATTGAGCGAGCTCGGATCACCCTTAGTTAAGGAAGGCAATCCATTGAGGAAAGAGCTGATGAATTCTTTATAGAAAGAGTAAAGCAAGAATATCAAAAACTTGCTGATGTCTCTGTGATTGAAATAAGTCTCTGCTTTGTTTTTTTTCTGTTCTCACTATACTAACTATTAAACTGGCTTATTATTGAATTATTCGAAATGGGACAGGGAGCTTGCTGCGAAAATAATGCAAACGATCCATCGCTTAGTTACTACAATGGAGGAAAGCCGATCTCCACCACAATCCAACCACGCTCCAGTCGACAATCTCGACGCTCCCAGAGAGATATTCTTAGCCCTCGCTCGCCCAAATACAAAGAATCGCAGATGCCACCATAAGTGAGCACCTATGTTAAGGAAAAAATGAAGTAATTACCTTAATTCGAACCAAAAAGTCATAGGAGATCACAATAAGGAGAAAGTCGACCTGCCCACCTGATTGAGTCATCAGGCGTCACCTATCGTGGAACTTGGAAAGACGAGTAACCTCACGGCTATGGATAGTTATTCTTCAAAGATGGAAGCTACTATGTAGGTACATTCGCAAATGGTTTTGCACATGGCTAGGGAAGGTTCATCTTCAGCAGAGGCAGTTACTACTAAGGACAAGTCAGGCACAACATCGCAGAGGGAAGAGGAACCATCGTCAACGAAACATAAAATTACACTTACACAGGCGAATGGCTCAGCGATTTACCCAATGGCCAAGGCTAATAAATATGGAAAGATGGGACAGTATACAGAGGTGAGTTTCTAAACGGCTAGAAGCACGGTAAGGGATATTACACTTTTCCTGAAGGGGTTACCTATGATGGCTTTTTCAAACACGACCTCTTCGATGGCCACGGGAAGCTCGCTATGAAAAATGGAGAGTATTCAGGGGCATTTAAACGAGGTAAAATGGAGGGCAATGGCCGTTTTACTTGGAACGATAAAAGCTATTATGAAGGAGAGTATAGGAACAATCGAAAGCATGGCAAAGGAAAGTATGTATCAAGCTAAGGAAAATAGTTTGAGGGATCATGGGAAAATGGCTATCGACAAGGCGAAGGAGTCCTCACATCTGAGATAGGCATGTCTACTACAGGGACCTGGCACCATGGGGATTACCAAGGTTGATTGTGTTGATTTTGATTGATTTTTTCTGATTAATTGAAGTAGTGTCATTGAGCGGTTCTTCTCATAATTATCCAAATGCACAACTAGGTCGTCATCGATGAAGACTCTGTCTAACTAAATGTTGAAATGCCTGTATCTGAACGCAAAAAAGCTACCACCGTCATTCCTAACTGGGAGTTCAGCTGTCACTTCGATGGAATCGGCTAGTTTAAACTCTTGCTTTGCGCCAACGAAACATATGTCCGCAACATCATCGCCAAGAAATAATAAATGCCTGCCAAGGACAGCAAGAGATCAAAGATGCCTGCGGGGACGATAGTCAATGAACAATTTAATGTTTTTCTGAAGGAACCTGATGGAGTCAATGATAAATTGACTGATATTTAGGGCTAGTTGACCCTAACGCATTTGCCTTACAAAGGTATCAAATTGACAGTGAGCTTTTCATCCTTCTAGCCAAACGTTCATGATTACTTCGCTGCTAGATTCAGAATTACTGATAAAGACGAGAAGAAAACCAGAACAATTAGACTTGAGAAAGAAGAAGGCAAAACATGGAGCTGTCTTGTTGAAGATTTAGAGCTAGATCTCTTTCTCAATAAATACCTAGCTGTTGAGGTTGAATTAGATAGAGAAAGAGAGCAGGAATAAAGATTTGTTGGAATAAGAAACGAGGGAAATACTTGCTACATGAACTCAATACTGCAAATTCTCTTTTTCATGAGACCGCTTAGGAAGATGGTTATCGACTATCAGGGGTAAGGAAAAATCATGCTGGCTCTTAGAGATGTATTTTTAGGGCTAATGGATGGCCCTGATAGTCGTTCTGGACCTGTTGATGCCTAAGAGCTGATTGAGGCATATGGAAGGTTTGCAGGTTATCCTAGAAGGCAGCAGGACACACATGAGTTTCTGCTTGGTTTTCTGGAAGAAATAGAAGGGGAATGTCCTTCTCTTGCTCAACTGTGGCAAGGTCAATCTATTCAAATTTTAGAGTCAGTGTAGTAAGAAAAGCCTTACAGTTCTAAAGTCAAAGAAGACTTCAATGGCCTGGATCTTCCCTTGGAAGATTTCAAAGGAAATACATTTGGATAAATGTATGATTCTGTGAAATACCTACTATAAGTGGAACATGTTGAAGACAAAATTGAGACCGAAGATTTTGGTAAAGTCTCCTGCAAGAAAAGTATGTTTCTATCTATTCAGGTCGTCAATTTTTGAACCTTCCTCCTGTACTGTTTCTCACTCTCAAACGATACCAGTTCAAAAAATCGCAAATCAGACCCACTAAAATCATGGCGGATCTTCACTATCCTATCAAAATTAACTTAGGCTTTCTTTATGGAACCCCCACTGGCACCGATATGGAATATTAACTCTACGCAGTGACAGTCCACAGAGGGCAGCACTACTCCTCAGGTCACTACTACTCATTTGTCAACACTTCAGAAGACGAATAAAATCCATGTTGGGTAAAATTTGACGACAGCCGTGTTCAGTTAGCCTCTCAAGAACAAGCTCTCAATTTCACAGGCGGAAAGCGAAAGACTACAGCTTGGAATAGTGAGTTCGAAAGATTCATGGAGAATTAATTTGTAGCTCAAGATACAGCTTATGTGCTTGTGTACTACAAAAGGGAAGTATTTAAGGAATATCAAAAAATGAACGTGAATATTCCAAAGGATTGGTTCGAAAAAAAGAAGAAAATGAGAGCCTAAGAGCACATGGTTGATGAATCGAACAAAACTGAAGTGTAAGTGGCTGTACTTGATTTCAAAGCGGATCCTGTGGTATTTTGGTCTGCTTAGCCTATTCCGGTAGGGTTAGACCCTCACAAAGATGCCGTCACTCAACTCAAAAATTTTAATTCATCTTTCCTGGGCTGCAAAGTTGGTTCTGTCTGGAAAGTGTCTAAAACTGACAGAGTAATAAAAAAAATCACTTAATTTGCTGATTTGGTTCAATCCCCTGCCCGCATTTTCGAACCAAAAAGAGGCCACAGGACTGTAGATTTTTTGCTAATAATCCCTGAGAACAGTGTTTGCTTTAAAGCAGTCGAAATGGTGAATGAAGGCAAGTAAGGCTTGGTAGTTATTCGACACATGGAAACAGATGGAGTAGTCTAGTAAATCAGACTCATCGACAAGAGTGGTCTTGAAGATCTCATCATCGAAACAGAAATTAAACTACACAAAAAAGTTTAGGTTGAAAGCGAGGCTCAGGATGCTTTCCAATATGGCTGGAACGACTACATATAGATATTTTTCTAGTGATATGTGTATAGCTGATATTATTGATACCCAAACATCAGAACAATCAATATCAGACAGGACTTCCATTGAGCTGATGGAGTGTCCCTCTTGCCAGATCAATTTCAGCCTTGTCAATAAGACCTTCAGGGTTGCCGAATATAGTTACCAGGATCTTGGCAAATTTACCAGAATAGACCAAATCCTTGAGATCATACTCCTTTGGCCTGAAGAAGCAAGGCCCAAAGATGACGGCTAAGTTGTAGGCACTCATCTTGTTGTATGCCTCCTGGCTAATCACGTAATCGTGCAGGAAAACAGCCAGTAGAGTGAATACCTTGTTGTTGACGTACTCCATCTTTGAAAGGACTTATTTGATGAGTTAGCCTTAGTCGCCTGTCTGGAAGTTGATGATTTTGCTGTAAATACCGTAATTAAAGAGTGGATTCCGTAAATTATTGAACAATTTTTTGAGACAACCTGAATAAAAACAATAGTACCAACGACAACATAGACGTCCTGTTATTTACCAATCGCATTGAGATGATTGTCTATTATTTCACTTTCGAGACGTTCAAGTTCTTAGCTGTCACAATTCTTCCTGAATATTCCCTCAGCTCTTAGATCATTGGGCTTGCTCACTAGCCTAGTCAGTAGCTCTATCACAAGTCTAGGATAGCGACCGAACTATAAATCCTTAATTAGCAATCGATTTACATACTAGTCAATGTTTTTGCCATAAAGGTCGTTTTCTATGATTTGTACACTTTGTTTAAGCTTCGGTTGGGCCGTTTGACCCTCTCCTATTTCCTTTCTGACCTCAGAGTCGGCCTCCTTTAGAGAGATCTAGTTATCTACGTTGAAGAAAAGCTCATCACATAGACGATAGAAGGTCCCGTATGAAAATGTTTCGACTATCTTGACCATGAAGGAAGGTCCTAAGATGTAAACTTTTCTGAGCTTATAGAAGAAATGTTCAGGCCACTTTTCCACAAACCTTCTGAAAGCTAGAAAGTTGAAAATGCTTGAATGCTCATAAATGACGGCGAATGAGCTTTAGCGATTATTAACAAAATGATCCACTGTTTTGACAATGTACTCCTAGATCTACTCGCGATAGTTGCTGTCATAGTTTGAGGCGTGGAAGTGAAAGGTGTTGGGAATAAGCTCTTGACTGAGTTCGAAAAGGTGGAGTTATTCAATGTGCGAGTAGTTACGATCAAGTATTTTTTTCATTCTTTGGTTGAAGGAAGGATTATTACTGGTCACTAACTGTTTATAGCTAACGTGGGTGTCGATCAGCCTTGAGCCAAACGGTTTAGCATCCATCGGCAACTATGGTAATCCAATATTATATCGGCATACCCCTCAGCATCAATATAACCTTGTAACTAATATTACTAATGGAGCATACCTACCTGCAACAGCCCTTCAAACAGTACCGACTAGCACCACATTAGGCTTTCATGTAGTCTCTGTATCCTGTTTAAGGGAAAAACCGAGTCAAAGCCTTGATCGAAGGTGCTATCCTCAGATATCAGCAAAGGCTGTACAGAGGAGACAAGGACTATTATGAAGATTTACAAGCTATCCTTAACCATGAGCTCGATTTGGCTCCTCAAATTTTCAAAGAGTGCAAAATAATGGTGAGCAAAGATGGTAAGACAGTGCTAAATCAATGCGTAGACTGTGGACGCTACATGCCACCCTTCAAGTATTGTAACAATTGCCAACACGTCCATTATTGCTCCTAGGCATGCGAAATGAGAAGTAAATTTACTCATCAAAGCACCTGCAAACCCAGACAACTACCCTCCATCGATGGTGCCTTGCAGATAGAGGTACATATTGGTGGTGATCTTGGTAAAGATGTAGAAGTATACTATCAACATCAGATGAGGATGAGCCATCGAATTAGAGGAGAAAGCTTTATCAATGATCTTTTTGCTTATTGCATGGGAGAAGGTAAAATACAACTACCTGATGATAGCCACCCTGAAATCATCAATGGTCATCTCAAAATAGCAAGAACTGTCGACCCATCTCCTCCACCCTCTCAAAGTCCTTTCCTTCCCTAAAACCTTGACCAAATTGCTTAACTTTACACCTTGAATATCGCTCTTTCTCCTATTCTATAAAAAATATTGAAGAAAGGAGGTATTTTGACTCATTTAGTCCGCTAGATCCATAACAATCATCTCCACTTGATCTATATATTTCTATGCGCATGATGAAAATATAAGCTATGTTGATCATTATCCCTTTGTCCTTTGCTCGAATTCTTAGGTGGCTCGGGTGAGTGATGATCGGAGAAATTTGTTGTAAATTAATGCGGCACCTCTGGTAGCAGGGTGGAATAGGAAAAGGTAAAAGCAAACCCTGAATACATTGTAGGAGCGTAGAGACAGGAAAAAGAATATGTATCGAAGTAGACCTGAGAATGCTGTGAACATTCCGAATACAATCCAGTAAGTGAGCCATTATTTACAAAGTTGCGAGTCAGAAAGAGTCAATGCCTGAGTTAAGACAAATGCTACCTTGAAGGTCATGTAGGAGGGATATATCATACCGAAGATGGCGACAAAGAGATGTGAGAATACACCTGTGCCCAGTGCGATGACTGCCATGAGGAAGAAAGGAATAATGATGTAGGCCGGTCGAAGGTTACAAGCATTGGCAGGACGAACAACAGGATCAAAGTCCCTGAAGTGCTCATCAACAGTATCGAAGAGTGGGTTGAAGAATTGCTTGACTGATTCGAGAATTTGCATCGTCTTTTGATTTTGTATCAACTATTATTATCAAGGCAATAACTATTATCAGCTTCCCAAAAATAATTTTACTGCTCTTATTAGACTTTTGAGAATTATTAGCAAATGCCAAAGAAAAAATATTTGAATTATCTTACTTTTGAGAGTTTAAACGGAATCAGACATTTGAAATTAAAATATTTTAGCAGTTAAGATGAACTTCTCTAAACAAGCAGATGAAATCACCTCGGTCAAAGTGCGCCAATCACCTGGAGGACAAAGCAACTTCTCCCTTGCTTGGGGAGAACCCGCCCCCGTCAACAAATATAAAGCTCCAGTCACCAACTCAGTTCCTCTAGCTCCTCTCAAGGAATCCAACCAACCTCCAACAGCTGGAAAAGTCCCTCAGGCCCATACTTCAGTGAAGGTTCGCAACCCTCCCGGAGGAAGATCCAATATCGTCTTTGGCTGATTTCAATCTGCTCTGGCCTTACTATTTTTCCTCCGTTGCTCTGATCCAATTATTTAAAGATCAAATATTGAATTACAACTGAAAAACTGCTTGCTTGGTATTTTTACAATTCCAAGCTGGATGAAGTTACCTTGATTAATAAAATAAAAATGAATAATACTAAAAAATCATGGATGAGCCATAGCACAAAGAGACCTGATGGTTTTAGGGTCCTTCTCAAGCAGCGAGACAACCATCAATAAAGGGCATCACAAGTAACGCCACCCGAAATGAGAAATATTTCCAAAAGCTAACAAATCAATTGGAACTAAACTCGACAGACCCGAAATTACACAGAGATGAAAGACTACGTCAAGAAAAGGATGAGAACATAGCAGGGAGATATAAGCTAAATTTAGAGAAGAAGGAGTGCAATAAGAACACCCAATATACTTGAGACAAAGAAATAGTCATTGCTAGATAGTAAAAGACTGCAGAGTAGTAGCAATAGATACAGTAGTTTATCTGTGGCTCGAATGAAACCCAACGAAAGTATTCAGGACTGTCCATAAAAAGACAAGCTCAATATAAAGACAGAAGATAGAGTCAGTCTTGATAGGTCAATAAGTGCACCAGTGACGCTTGAGTCTTTGGAAAGGAAAGTAGTAGATTTACTTGACAAAAGGCTGGAGCAGTGCCTGGAAAATAACAAGAATCGAGATAGTTAGCTTTAGATAAAATTAGATGAAATTATAGCTACTTTGAGGCTTCTGCAAAATGAAGATCCATAAACAATAGAAAGTGATATCAGCTATCTGGACAAAAAGATAAAAATGTTAGAAAGGCTCATTGCCTAAAATATGACTTAATCCGAGGTAAAAGTTAGCCTTATGAAGATAATGAAGAACTACTACATGGCCAAGCTGACGAACAGACAGCAAAAAAAGCAACATCATCGTACATAATCCTATACTCCTGCTCATCAACTCTCTCTAAGCCGATACTGCGATACTAAACTTCGCTCAGTTGTTGTAAGTTCCTCAGTTGCTAAACAGGTCTTCAAACCACCAGAAAAGGCAGCTTACAACATATTCAAATACACCAATACTTTCTTCAACGCAGACAGACACAAACAACCGCTTCCACGATCCTCATACAATAGATAGTATCTGGTCAATCCTCCCTCCAGAGATCAGAAGATTGTGCCGAAAGATCATCGTGTTCTGGGAAAGACGACCTCA
>Ga0100379_10004305_pt1 | contig 12599 bp, 16 predicted proteins | sample CryGeymeta201503_FD_80418 | JGI IMG/M metagenome (GOLD analysis project Ga0100379, IMG submission 80418) | Groundwater microbial communities from Crystal Geyser aquifers in Utah, USA - Crystal Geyser metaG 2015-03 | ecosystem: Environmental > Aquatic > Deep subsurface > Groundwater | place...
TATATAATTTTATATTGTATTATAACTATTATTTTGTTGGGGATTGGGGATTGGGGATTGGGGATTGGGCAATCCCCAATCCCCAATCCCCAATCCCCAATCCCCAATCTTATATAACAATTTTAAATCTTACTGAATTATATTCTTTAATATAATATATTGTTTAATAACAAATAAATAATAAAAAATATAATATATTGTATAACTAATAATATAATAATATAGTTAACATTAATAATATAATAATAACAAATAATAATATAATAACAAACAATTATAACAAAATTAAAACTTTATACTTTTAATAACTATTAACTATTTTTAATCAATAATTATTGAAAATCTCCTGCAATAAAGCTTTCTAACTTCTTCTTTATTTTTTGATCTTCTTTATCAGAACTCATATGATTTTTTGTATTAATCAAAATTTGTTTCATCTCAGAGTTGTTTAATATCGACTTCACAATAGCCTTTATATTGTTATCAATCTCATCATTAGAATACTTTTTAGTGTTAAATATCTTAGCAAATATTTTAAGCACCTTAGGTAGATTAACGAAATGTTCTCCTACAAGCAAGTTTGATTGATTATTGGTCATAATTTGACATAGCATTAGGTGCTGCTCTTCAGCTTCGTCTAAATCAAATAAGATTGGTAGGTGGTTTAGCCATATTGGAATTACTTCTGCTACGTTAATGGAGTCTGTCTGGCTTTTTATTATCTTACCGAGGCTTGAAGTTGCGTTGTCCTTTGCTCCTTCGAAGTCATCATCGTCATCGGTGTCTTTTTTTTGAACTTTAAGTCCGTTGACTAAGCAGTTGAGACAGTCTGAAGAGTATTTAGAGAAGTTTACTTTTGTATGTTTTGCAAATAGCCCTATACCAAAACTAGCCGCTCTTCTAATCTCTATTATATTATGAGAATTAAACATTATCATAATCTTTGCAATGTCGTCCCAGATATCCTTTAATATATCTTGTCCTAAATTTTCAATAAGGTCATCAACAATGAATATTCCCATCTTTGTTTCGAAGGTAGTTGCTGTATTACTAAAGTACTTAGGTAGTATGTTTGTAGTAATGTTCTTTACTATCTCCATTGTAAGTTCCTTATGAGATTTAAAAAGCATTCCAATAAGATCTGCAATGTATTCTTGTATTGCTTCGATGTCTTCCATATCTTCTTCGAGGTCTTTTTTGGAGTTGTCTTCTTCTTCATCCTCATCATCTGAGTTTATTGCTTCTTCCTTTGAGTTTTTTTGTTCGTTTTGATTTTTGGGGTCGTTGACTAATTCTAACCTCTTTTTCTCTGTATTTTCAAAGATTATAATTATTTTTTCAAAGAAACCGTTTAATTCCTGAGTATTTAAAAACACTCCTGCCACATCAACAAGCACTCCCATATTTTCAATATAAACAGCTAGAGTTTCATTATCAAATTCTGTGTCACAAGCGCTTAATATTTCCATAATATATTTTTTAGCTTTTAAATGTAAGTCTTCAGTAGAACATGAATTCTTTATTACTGTTAGGATTGTTGGTAAAAGATTGCAAGCCTCAATTCTTACTTCTTCGTTTAAATAAAATTTCAGTAGTGGGATAAGAGCATCTTCGGTGTTTGATATAAAAGGAACAAAAACTTTACCCATCTTTTCTATTAACGTATTAAGTAAAGTAATAGCTGATTCTATATCCTCAGTATCAGAAGTAGAAAGTGTTAATTTCTTCTTCTCAATCTTAACTTCTCCAGAATTAACACTATCCCCTGAAATCAATTCATTTAGGTTAAAGCTTTCTTTAGGTGTTTTATCAACCATTAAAATCTTTGGAATTGTTTTAATCAAGTTAATTATAGAGTTAATAGCTCCACCAAGTGAGTCAGGAAAGTCTGTTATTAAATAAGGGGTTATTCTTTCAATAGCATGCTTAAGATAAGTTTTAGAACAATCAGTAGTCTCAGTTAAATTATCCTGTAGTTCGACAGTAATTCTAACAATGTCTCTAATATATTTGAAGTAATGTTCTTTGCAGTAAGGTCCAATAAGTGTGATACAGTTGATTAAATTACCATAGAGACTTTTGTGTGTTTTTAAACTGTATATTTTTGCTAAGAATTCTATAAGGATAGTCAAGGATTTCTCAGCGAAGGTTCCAAACTTCTCACCGCAGACACCGACGATTTCGGTTACGACATCTAAAATAGTTTCTCGTAATGAGACAGGAATATCAGTCAAGAAGATTGAAAATAAGTTTTCAAGGATAACACCTACGTACTTCATTAAAATCTCAACATCAATATTTTCTAAAAAGGTTGAAAGAGAAGAACAAGCTTCTAGTCTATTTCTTAAAATTGGATCATCAATTATTCTCTTAACTAATATTTCAAAGGTTTTCTCGTGATATGCACGTTGGAATTGATGTTCGAAGTTTTCAGATAGTTGAGCGAAACAAACAATACTAGCAAATCTTATTTTTGCATTTTCATGTGTTACGTGTTCAAATATAATCTAAAATAAGTAAAAAATTATATTATTATATAAAATATTTAAAATGTATTTACAGGTAGAATACTTTCTATGTCTTTCATGTCATCTACATAATCTAACATATTACTAATACTTGTTAATCCCAAATATTTATATCTATAATCTGTAGTGTTTTTGAGTAAATTCAATACAATTTCGGAAATATGAGGAAGAATAACTTGACTTGAAAACATCTCCAATAACCTTTCTAAAAATCCAACTGCACTAGCAACCTTTTCTTCAAAAATTAACTCTTCATCAAAATAAGATTCTTCTTTTGGAGTTGCCCATTCTTCAGTAATTTCCTCATCCATCTCTAAGCCATATTTGTAAAGCTCTTGTATGAATAACTTCATTTTTTCAGGGTCTTTACTAAAAGGATTTTTTTTCCTTTCAATATAGCATACAACTACTTCAAAAGCCATTTCTCTAATATTCTCATCGGAGAAATCTTTATGTTGAGCAATTTTAACCATTAAGCTAAATAAATCAGAAAAACTTTTTGAAAAGACTACTGGTTCGCAGTTGCAGACGTCTACGATTGAGGCTAAGCATCTTTTAAGCTAAATTTTTATTAAATGTTAATATTATTTATGTTTTTATATGTGATTATAGTTATTTAATTACATTTTGTTCTTCTTTTGGGTTTTGTAAGCATTGATAAGTTGTGTCTAGAACGTTAAATACAAAGTCTTTAAGTAATTTAGTATGCTTCTTATCTACAATACAAATAATCTCACAAATTGTCTCTACTGCTCTTGTTCTGAGCGACATTATATTTGTTTTAAAGAAAGACTGAAAGACTGGGATTAACGAATTAATTCCCATTAATATCTCTAAGTGGGTATATGCAAATATAGACTTAATAAGGAATAAGGCTGACTCAGCTTCTAATATGTTATCTTCGTTTAAGGGAGTTAATAAGGTATGTGAAAGGTAATGAAGCAGCTCATCCCATTTTTCTTTTGATTCGTACACATTATGGGCTACTTGTGTTATAATATCACAGATTTTCATTTTTACTGTTTTTTCTTTTTCTGCAATTAAGGCTTTTAGCATATTAATTTTTAATTCATTTCTATAATCAGAGTTCATGCCTTGCCAGTTTTTATTTATGATTTCAGTTTCTTTGATAAGAATTAATTTTCTGAGCAAAACAGCCGCAAGAGATTTAATTTTAACATTATCAGTATCTATAAAGTAATGTTAAAGTTATTTAAAGTAATATTAATTTATAGTGTATTTAGTAGTATTACCTGTTATAATCCTGCCCAAACAATATATTAATCCTGGAATGTTATTATTCATTGTTTCAAATTTTTTCTCTGCATCTTTTCTTATATTATTATCAGCTTGCAAAACTCCATCAAGAACTTCAATAACTGCTTTTATATCCTCTGAAGACATTTAGATATAAAAAATAATATATATGATTAATATACATAATAAAAAATATATTATATAGTAAACAAATTATTATTCATATTAAGTATTAAATATTATATATAAAATTCTAATTATTAATCAGGGGATTGGGGATTGGGGATTGGGGATTGGGCCCAATCCCCAATCCCCAATCCCCAATCCCCAAACATTAATGTAATTTTGTAGTTAAAATAAGGAATTTTTCTTATAAAAGTACCAATAATTAAAATATAAAATTAAAAATTAACCTTTAAGATCTTATTCTATATAAGGATAAATAAATAATTAAATTTTATTAAAATTCTAATTTATTATTTAAAAATAATTACTTTATTTTAATTAAACAATAAAAAATGGGTTGTTGTTGTAGACCTTTTAAATACGAAGTTGGGAATGACGAATTTTTTAAAGAATATAAGAGTCAATGGGATGATGAATATGGCTACGATGAAAATTTAAAACCCAATAATTGTTTTATGCCAACAGAATTAATAAGATGTATGGGGAAAATGTGGGTATGGCGTAGTCACTACGACATAGTTAATGAGTATCAAAAAGATGCTTTAAATAGAATTAAACAACTAGAAAAAATTTTAGAAAAGCAAAAGTTAAATGGAGGAGAACAAATAGAACTAAAAGAAAATGAATTAAATGAGTTTAGGCAAAGAACTCTAGCTAGAGTTGAGACTTGGAAGATTAAATGGGAAAAGTATCCAGATAGTTTAAAAACAGCAATTTTAAGACACAATCCAAACAGTATTGAAATAGCATTTGGAGTTACAGTCTAAATTCAGAGAATGAATTAGATTAAAATAAAAATTCTGAATATAATTATTTACTTGAATTGATATTCTTAAATTTATGTAATTAACTTATATTTTACTTTTTAATAGTATTAATAATTTTAATTATATAAATATGAATAACTTTTTCGTATTATTCAATTATATTATTTTTAAATATTGTTTTGTATTTAATTTGATGTTTAATCAAACTAAGCTATTTCCTAAAATATTGTTTGTGCTAGGGTATTATTTATATTTGGATTCTTAGACCTCCTGGTTGCGGTAAAGGTACTCAAGCAGAATTGTTGACTAAAAAATTTAATAATATAATTCACTTATCAGCAGGAGCTTTACTAAGAAATGAAGTATTATAAAATTATTATAGTAAAGATTACAAAAAAATCAGACTTTAACAATATAATACAAAGTTATTTAATAAAAGGAGAAATAGTTCCAGTAGATATTACTGTCAAACTTTTAAAAAATGAAATGGAGTTAAATGGTTGGGAAGTAATTATTATAATTCAATTTATAAATAGAAAAACATTTATTTAATTGATGGTTTTCCTAGAAATTTAGACAATTATAATGGATGGATAAGAAACATGAATAATATTACGATTAATATAGGAACTATATTTATCAATTGTGAGAAAGTAATATTCATTCAGTTTAAACATTTTAAACATTGAAATTATTTTATTAAATAGGAAATATTAATAGAAAGAATGTTAGTTAGATCAAAAGAATTAAATAGAAATGATGATAAAATTGAAATTTTTACAAAGAGATATGAAATATTTGAAAAGGAAACATTAGAAATTATAAATAAATTATCAGGAGATGTACCATTAATATCTGTAAATGGAAATGAAAAGATTCATAAGATACATAATAAACTTGCAAATAGGTTAAAGTTTTTACTTTAGTAGCTATAATTAGTAAATATTTAATGTTTAATTAATATAATTAATGAATTTAGTGTGTTTAATATAATTATTATTAATAGTTTTAATAAATATTTCAGCCTGCCTTCTTAATTTATCTATTTTTTATTATTAATAAATTATCTCCATATAAATTATCACATCACTTATAACTACTATAACTACTTCTATCTTTTTCTTTGATTATATCTAACATTTCTTTCTTCTTTCTTTTCAAATTTCTTAATTTCAAGTAGTGATATCTTTTTAACTTGAGGTTGCCAATCTGTATTATCTAAATAAATATTTCTTAAATAAGAACTCATTCCAGCTTTGGTTTTACTTAAAGAATTAAAATTATTATTCGGATTAACCAAAATATGTCTATTTTTATTAGCATTATAAAGCATTTGATAGTATACTTTTTTCTCATTTAAAAATATCTACATAATAAAATAATAATATATATAGTAATTTGTGATATACTAAACTTACTTACCTTTTGTTGTTCTAAAATTTGAGTCTTTATTGAATGAGCAATTGGTAATATAAATTCACTATCTAAACCTAAATCAGCACATAAATTATTAGCAAATTCTTCTGGCTTATTTTGTGGATTATTTATATCCCATTCAAACTGGTCGGTAACAACGATTTCTCCTATTCTTATATCTAACTTTAATACTTTTAATATCTCTCCTTCTAATTTTTCGAACTTCTTATAGTGATTTATTTGTTTACTCATCTGGCTTTTAGTTAGGTTAGTTAATAAGTAATTTATAGTTATAATCTTACTTAACTATTTCAGCTTCGAAGCAAAATGGAAGTTGATTATCTTCAACAAGGATTTTGGCAAAATTTTCTATTGTGAGGTAAGGCTCATTTTTTTCCCAAAAGAATATTTCCTTAAATTTCTTCCCTTCTAACTCTATATTTATATTGATTGGAATAAGATTTCCAAAACCATTATTATCATCAAAAGGTTCTAATTGTTTTGGTCTATCTCTTTTTCCTTTTAATAATTCAAATCTGGAAGTAACAGTACCTAGTAACTTAGGTTTATTTGAATATAAATTTGTTAGCCATGTTTCAATTTTATCTTCGATTTTTATACTGTTTCCTCTTAGTTTACCTTGGAGCCAAAGAGATAAGGTTGAATGATGGATTTCTATAAAGTTAATAACATATAATTAATTTAGTTAGATAATAAATAGTAATAATACCTGTTTCTCTTGCTACATCAATTTGTTTAATTCCATATTTATTTAAAGCCTCATTTAATTTAGCTCTTACATCTCTATCTTGTGAAACAAACATACTTGACATTTAAATTAAAAATTAATTAGTTAATATGAAATTATACTAAATTATTAGTATTTATCTCATATTAAAATATTTATGAGTAATAAATAATAATGTAGTTTAACTTTATTAATATAAATTAGCCTAAGCATTTAATTAAGAATAGATCTATAGTTCAGCATTATCTTTTTCTAAATCTTCATTCTTTGTTTGATCATTTAGTTCATTCTCGTTCTTATCATTATCAGTATTTTCATTATTTGTAGAATCTTCTGTATTTTCATTTAATTGTACAAAAGACTTCTTTGTTTTTAGCATAGCTTTATTCAATAATTGATTACGGAATATTAATGATTTTCTTTTTAATTCTTCTGCATTCTTCTTGATTAAATCAAAATCATTAGTTATAGTAACTTCTGGAATTGTTTTTAATTTTTGACGTTCTTTTTCAAGATTTTGGAAGATTTTATTACTTTCTAACTCTTCTTTTTCGACTTCGTTACTAATGTGAGGATGAGATATTTTTTCGTGGTCTGGTTTTTTTATAACTTTCTTGCCGAATTCTACATGAACTATTTCTTCCAATTTTGGTTTTTGAACTTGAGTAGAATCTTTATTTGATGATTTACCAATTTGGGTTCCCATTTCTTCTTGTATTTCTTGGGTATCTTCGTTTTCTTTTGTTTCAAGCATTTTAAGATTATCTTCATTTTTCTTATCGTTCTTGTCTTGTGATTCTTCTTCATTTTCAGATTGATTGTTTTCTTCGCTTTCTGATTGATTTTCTGATTGATTGTTTTCTTCGCTTTCTGATTGATTATTTTCTTCGCTTTCTGATTGATTTTTTTCTTCACTTTCTGATTGGTTTTCTGATTCATTGTCTGATTGATTGTTTTCTTCACTTTCTGATTCATTTTCTGCTTCATTTCCTGATTCATTTTCTGCTTCATTTTCTGCTTCATTTACTGATTGATTTTCTTCTTCTGTTTGTAAAAATGAATTTTCACCAAAATTTGCTTCATCTTCATATACTATTATTAAATTAAAAAATAATTATATACTTTCACTACTATCCTCGAGGAAGTTTTCAAATTTTCTGCTTAGGCTTTTATTCATAGAAATGTTAACAATTATTAAAAAGATTAAAAATACTAATGATTTTTTCATATTTATTGTGGTGTTCATTTATTAAATTACAATTAAAAAAATAATTAATGATATATAATAATTATTATATTATGAATGTATTTTTAAATACTATAACTAAATTATAAATATTCATATTTAATAATAATATTTCTTTTTATTTGTATATATTAAAATGACGAATGAAATAATAGTTTTGTTTACTTTTAAATGTTATTTAAAGTTAAATCTAGTCAATTCCATGACTTCCTCTAACATGAGCTGCTAATGGGTTTGACTCATTTTCAGCATGCTTTTTAGCTAAAAGTTTTCCCTTAATGTTATCTCTAGTCCATTTCCTTTGATATGCAACGTATTTTTTGAAAGTGGTTGAGTTAATGTAAGCTCTCCATTTATCACTGACAGATTCTAAATAGCTAACAAGATCACTTGGGATTTTTTTAAATCTTCTTTTGACAATTTTAATAATCTCATTCATAGTAGATATTTCGTCAAGTCTGCTGTGGGTAGCATGAATAAATCCTTTATTAAAAGATATACACATTTTGTTTGCATTTCCTCTTAATTTTGAGTTTCTTTTTAATTTATTTAGTGCTTTTGCAATAATACCGCCTTCAGTATCCATACATTTTTTCATTTTATTAATTTGTATTTTAACTCTTTTGATATTTTTGACTAAAGTATTAATTATCCTTTCTAATTTTGATTTGTAAGATGCAAAAAGACTTGCAGCCTTAGCTTCATCTTTTCTGTTAGTCTTTTCATCAAGTTTAAGTCTATTTAATAATTTTGCTAATGCTGTATTTAGTCTTTGTTTAAGTTCATCATTAGGATGGAATTTATAGTTATCTTTTGTATCTTTAGAGACTGTTTCCATAGCAATAGATGCTAAGATAGGTGCTGCTTCAATTAAAAGATTAAGTTTATTTGAATGCTTTAATAAATCTTGTGACATTGAGACTAAGCTTACTCCATAACTTTTTGTTTTTTTCTTCACATATCTAATGAAAGTTCTAAGGAAAGCAATAGCTTCAGTGAGTGATTGTCGTCTTTGAATAAACTTTTTTCTTTCAAATTCTCTTGCTTTTACACCTCTTTTTAGCTCATTATCATATGACTTTGCTGTTTTTTCTAATTGAGGAAGTTCTTTCTTGGCATTTTTTAAACTAACTCTACATCTAGATAAAGCTCTTTGAGCTGCTCCTTTTGAAGTTTTTGCAGTATTAATTTCACTTTTTCTGAATTTATCTTCAGCAATACATTGTTTCATCATTTTTTTGTGTATTTTTTGGTGCTTAGCTTGAGCTTTTTCTAACTTTTCAAGCATTTCATGTAATTGTTCTGCAAACCCCTTAAGGGTATTAGTATTTTTTTCTGTTCTTACTTGTACCATCATGTCGAATAATTGTTGTTTTGACTCCATACTAGGGAGAATAACTCCACTGGATGCAGTGAGATCTAAGCAGTTGGACATTCCTAAAAAGAATATTAGAAAGATAGCGGAAATTTTTATCATTTTTGTATTATTATTTAATTTAGTTTAGTTATTATATATGACAAAATTAATAACGAATAATAATTGTAAATTTACTAATAATTTTAATACAAGTAAATTTTGTAAATTATTTAATTTGTTTAACTTGAATTATGAAATTAATTAATTTATTAATGAATAAAGAGTTAGTAAGATTTGATGTTAACAACAATTTATATGTATTTAATGTTATTTTTAATAATAAAAATTTGTAGAATTTCTTAGATAATAGCTAATTTATTTTTGACTAATATCAATAGTTATATTTGAAGATAATTTCAATAAAAATTAATAATAAAATAATAAATTAAAATACACGTGTGTTGTATGAATAAAACTATTTTAACTATTTAATTTATCATTAATATTAAATTAAAAATGGAAATACTAACAAACAAAACATTATTCTTTATTTTAGTATTAAATATATTACTTACATTAGCATTTTGTGGAGAAAATTATTATACAGTCCTTGGTTTACGTCGAAATGCATCAGAAAAAGAAATTAAAAGAGCATTTAAAAAACTAGCTTTAAAATATCACCCTGATAGAAACAAAGATAAACCAGAATGGGCCAAAAAGAAATTTACTGAAATAGCAAACGCATATGAAGTATTAAACGATAAAGAATTGAGAAATATATACGATCATCATGGAGAAAAAGGAGTAAAAGAGCATACTGATCATAAGAACTCAGGCCATGGAGGTGGTGGCGGTTTCGACGATGTATGGTCTCATTTCTTCCATCACGGGGGTGGTGGACAACAACAAAAAGTAAGTGAAGAAGAAAAGAATGTTTTTGAAAATTCTGATGTTGAAGTCATTACTATGGATTCAATTAGCAGATTTTATAGAAGACAAGAAGTCTGGTTTGTTCTATTTTATGTAAATAATGAAGAGAATAAGAAAACTAATGATATGTGGAAAGAATTTTCAGAAAAAGCATATGGAATATTTAAAGTTGCTGCTATAAACTGTGCTAGTGACCAAGAATTATGTGAAGAATTTACTGTTTATTCATACCCCTCTATACTATTCTTTAGTGAGAATACTAATGATTCAGAACAAAAATATGAAGGACCAAAAACTACAGATAAAATATTTAGTTTTGGAGCACAAAGAATGCAGAACTTTGTAAGAGTAGTAAACAACGAAAATTATGACGACTTTATTAATTCAAATCCTACTCAAACTAAGGTAGTTTTATTTACCGCAAGAAGAACTACTCCTCCTCTTTTAAAGGCATTAAGTAAATACTTTAAAGAAAAGTTATCATTCGGTGAAATAAGACAAACAGAAACAGAACTAATCAAAAAGTTTGAAGCTAATAAATTTCCCTCATTAATGGTTTTATCTGATCCAGAAAATTATAGAGGAGTATTTTATGAAGGAGTCTTTAAAAGAGATGACTTAAATAGATTTTTAAGAGAATATGCCTATCAGCCAATGCAAAAGAAAGAGAAAGTAGCAGAAATAATTGAATTAAACTTCGAAACATACCACAAAAGAAAAGACTGCAGCGATTCAGATAATAAAAACATATGTGTAATTAGAGTGTCTAAACTTCCTGATGGTATGCATCAACACGATAAGCTAGTATTTGAATCATTAGCACAAAATTATATTAAAGACGCTTTTAAATTCTTTTATATTAATCCTGCTAAATATCCTCACTTTTGGGTTGCTTTTAAGGATGAAGATCATGAAGCTGACCTAATCATAATCAAAGGAAAAAGAAGACGATACAGTACAATTAATTCATCAGATTCAAATGATATTAAACAAACAATAAAAGACTCTTTAGATAATATAATTTCAGGTGGAGGTTCATTTAAAAACTTAGTAAAAAATTTAAACTTACATAATGAACAGATAAAAAGTGATTTATAAGATACAGAAACTACTATCGTTTAAAGAGAAAGTCTTATATATTTTTATATATTTAATTAATATTAAGAATAGAAGTATAATAATTTAGTTTTAAAATTTTATATGTAATAATTAATGTAAATATATAATACGGGTATTTATGCTTTCTTTATTTTATCTTATAAATATGGTTTTTGAATTTTCTTACTTTCTTTTGAAGGTTTATTTTTATTTTTATATTTATATAAAGCTCCTCCAGCAAGACCTGTAAGTGATCCAGCTAATAATGCAGGATATAATCCCCTTGAGCATTTATATAAGGCCCCTGTTAAAAATCCGAATAACATGCTTTTTTGAAACTCGGTTAGGTATTGTAATTCTTCATCAAATGTATAACTAACGATTGTTTTAGTAAAGTAATATAATAAAGCTAAAGATGCTCCTGCATTTGCAAATTTTGAACTTTGTTTTCCAATATTATTTAATACTGATGTAACTATTAATTTTTTTGGTCTGTTTAAAAAACTCATCTCTCTTGCACTTTTATATATTCCGGCAAAGAAGCCGTAAGTTCCACCTTTTTAATTGTTTTATATTAAAATAATATTTACAAAAAAGAAAAGCTGGTCCGACAAAATGTTTCATAGTGTCAACTGAACCTTGTTTTAAAACTAAATCATCTCTATTTAATTCATTTTGATTGTGACTACGTCTATTATGATCTTTTTTAGAATATGATAATGTAAATTTATCTTCTGCACTCATTTTTTCAAATAGAAATATATGAAATAATTAATAAATTAATATTATCATTATTATTATAATAATTATTATTTGTTTTTATGATAAATTTATTATTGTAAAGTCTTACATAAGTTTTAGCTATTTTTAAATAAAAATAATACATTATTCAACTGCTTTAATATATCTAGAAAATAATTTTTTTTATAATATATTCAAATATAAATTTATTCTAATAAGTATTTTTAAATGTAAGGATTTCCTAATAAGATTAAGAGTATTATAATATTTATTAATATTGCAAGTTAATAATATAAATAATGTGCAAAAAAAATATAATTTCATA
>Ga0100379_10004310_pt1 | contig 12587 bp, 10 predicted proteins | sample CryGeymeta201503_FD_80418 | JGI IMG/M metagenome (GOLD analysis project Ga0100379, IMG submission 80418) | Groundwater microbial communities from Crystal Geyser aquifers in Utah, USA - Crystal Geyser metaG 2015-03 | ecosystem: Environmental > Aquatic > Deep subsurface > Groundwater | place...
GAAGTTGGGCGACGAGCATCTCGCGTGGCTTCGCGCTCGCCTGAAAGAGTCGCCGTCCCTGAGCACGTACGAGCTCACGCCCTTGATCAACAAGGCGTTTCCGGACGTTGCGGTTCATCGCTCCACTGTCTTGCGTGCGGTACACCGGCTCGCGCTGTCGCTAAAAAAAGACCTCACTTGCGGCGGCCCGGTTCACGAAAGAGCTGACGGCGGCGAGGCAGTCCTTCTTCTCGCACATCCAGCCCAAGGTCGACGCGAAGGACGCCATCTTCATCGACGAAACCGGCTGCCACCCCGGCATGGGGCCGCGACGCGGGTGGGCTCCGATCGGAGAGCGGCTCTTCGCCCCGGAGGCCGCGTACTCGGACGGCCGTCGCATCTCCATGATCGCTGCCATGGACATCCACGGCATCCGCCGACACACGCTCGTCGACGGAGGTGTGAAGGGCCACGACTTCCTCGACTTCGTTCAGCGAGTTCTCGGCCCGTCGCTTCGCCCCGGCAAGGTCGTGGTGATGGACAATCTCCGGCTTCACAAGAACCCGGAGGTGCTTCGCTTCCTCGAGCAGCGCCAATGCCGCGCCGTCTTCGTCCCGCCGTACAGCCCAAACACCAATCCGATCGAGATGGCGTTCTCGAAGATCAAGCATCACGTCCTCGAGGCCATGGCTCAGACCATCCGCGATCTTCGACACGCATTCGATACCGCCTGCCTCACGATCACGCCGACCGACGCACGCCACTACAACCACGCCGGGTACTGGTGACTTCCCCTCCTATTGATCCGTGCTCTAGCATCGCCCGCATGGAGAGCGTGATCGACATCCTCGGGGGGCTCACCGGCGCGCTGCTCGTCGGTGTCCCGCTGTGGATGTTCTACGCCGGGTGGTCCGCTCCGGAGCAGCGCCTGCGTCGAGCGATCCGGGCAGCGCAGCGCAGCGTCGCCACGCCGAGGACGTGAAGCCCAGGGCGTTGGTTCGCATCGTGGGTCGGGTCGGCGTGGGTGTGGGTGTCGATTCTCTGCTGCACGCTCCGGTCTCGGGTCGCGCCTGCGCTTGCTGGCGCGTCGGGGTCTACCAGGCCATCGGCAGCTACGGTTCTGGCGCTGCGAAGACGTTGGTGGACGAGCCGCAGTGCGTGGACTTCTGGTTGATCGACGGAGGGTCGAAGACGCGGGTGAGGGTCGAGGGCGCCCAGTTGCTCCTGGCGCGCGAGCAGGAGCACTCCTCGAGTCGCTTCGGACCGTGCTCACGCGCCCCGACGACGGCCCGCTCCTCGTCAGCAACGAAGAGAATGCGGCGAGGGACCCTTCGAGCAAGGAAGGTTCTTCGAATGCGTGACGTACGAGGGGGAGCATGATCCATCCTTCGCGTCTTCCTCGGCGTTCGCACGCCCTCCGCCTCTCCTGCCTCGCGCTCGGGCTTTGCACGTCGGCCTGTGGGGCCGCGCATGGATCGGAGGCCACCCGGGTCACCGAGCCAGCCACACCGGAGCCGCAGGGAGCGGAGCATGTCGAGGCGGATGCCGCGCTCGCCGCCGCTGGCGAAGTCTGTGCGCCGCCGAGCGCTGAGATCCAGCAGCTCGTGAGGCACCTCGATGACGACTACGACGAGCTGCACAGCGACATCACACCCTCCGTGCTGGCGCTGATCGCGGCGGGCCTACCAGGCGCGTGTGCTGTGCGCGACGCGCTCGAAGCCCCGGAGCCCGACACGCGCATGCACGCGCAGCGCGTCTTCGAGGGCGTTGCGTTCGTGCGCTACGGCTGGCACGCGGGTTGGGGCTTCGGCGATCAGATCCACGAGGAGCGTTCCCGAGCTGCGCTGGTCGCGGTCGACTACGCCTACGACGCCTCGCCCGAGCGGCGGGCCGCGGGGGCGGAGCGCTGGCGGCGCTGGCTGTCGGCAGAGGCGGGCGCGAATCCGCCCTCGGCCGAGCTCGACGCAGGGCCCGTGACGGCGGCGATGACGGCTGCCCTCGATGCTGTCCTGCCCGCGCTTCGACGCTGTGGCGAGCCAGTGGACCTGAGGGTGTCCTTCGCGCGCACGGGCGCGGTGGAGTCCATCTATCGCTCCGACAGCACGGCCGCGCATCGAGCCTGCGTCACCGCGGCCACCGACAGCACGCGCGTCCCCGCCTTCGACCGCGACAGCTTGTGGGTTCACTACAGCCCCCACATGCCGTGACTCTGACTTCGTCGACGCAGGGCGCGGGCGAGCCAGGTTGGCCGCTCGTGGCTCCGAGGGTCGGCTACTCGTGCGCCGCCGGTGCAGTCGGCACAGGCGCGTCCGTGGGCGCGTCCGTGGGCGCATCCGCGGGAGCCGCGACCTCTTGGACGGTGACCCCCTGCTCGGTGGGGTGAAGCACCGACATCAAGCCCAGCAGAGCGAGCAGCACGAGACCGAGGATGGGCACCCACATCGGCGTGTTGCCAGCTTCGTCGTGGACCTCGGGGAGCGCGGAATCGTGGTTCTCGTGGGCATCGGTCATGACGAGCGAGACTATGCCGCGCGCGGCGTCCGGCGCCAGCGGATTGTGTGCAGGCCGGCCAGCGCCGTATGGGGCGTGACGCCTGCGGCTCCGGGATGTCGGCGCAGCGCCAGGAGCAGCAGATGCACGGGCAGACCCACGATGGCGCTGAGCCATGTCAGGGGCAGGAGCGGCAGGGTGGCCAAGGCACGCAGGGGACTTGGGATGTGACCTGACGCGTCGCACAGGCGCACGCTGAGCGCGAAGCCCGCAAGCGTGAATCCGGCTGCCACTGGCGCGGTCAGCAGGGTCGCCAGGAGCCAAGGCCTGAGCGAATCCAATACGGCCCCGCTCAGGCGGGCGCCGTGCAGCATCGAGCCGTGGGTAGCCAGCAGCAGGGCGAGGCAGAAGACCATGTCGAGCCAGACCACGCTCAATGCGCGGGCGGGTGACACCGCGGAGTCGAGCGGCAGGGGAGGGGTACGCACTCGCGCTCGACCCAACGCAGTCGTCAGAAGCAGGAGGACGCCCAAGCCGAGCGTGTGGCTCAGGCGTCGTACGTTGTCGAGAGCGCGTTCGGCGCGCTCGTACGCGCGATCGCTCGCGGTAGGGTCGTAGCTCGCGGTCCCTCGAGCATCGGCCATGACTCTCCAGCGGGCGCGGGCGCCCGTGTAGGAGAACATGGTCGTTGGCAGGCCCAGGAGCCCTACGAGCGCCGCCACCACACCGAGGGATGCGAGCGCCCGCTCGCGCCTCACGCGCCTCCGCAGAGCGCGACCAGCTCGTCGTGGACGAGGCCGTTGCTGGCGAGCGCGGAGCCGCCGTGGATCGTCTCTTCGCCCGTGAAGGAGCTGAAGCGACCGCCCGCTTCGCGCACGAGCACGGCCGCGGGCGCGACGTCGTAGGCCTTGATGTCGGGATCCACCACCGCGTCCGCGTGGCCCAGGAGCAGCTGCCGGTAGTTCTCGAAGTCCGCGAAGCCACGCTGCGTGTAGGTCGCGCTGGCGAGCTTGGGCAAGATCGGCAGGCATCCTCCAGCGGTGAACTGCGAGAGCCCGCCGTGGCAGAGCAGGCTGTCCTCCAGGCGCTCGATCTTCGACACGTGCAGAGGCCGACCGTTCAGGTGAGCGCCCCGACCCTTCACGCCCACGAAGAGCTCCCTTCGTGCAGGCATCAGGGCCACGCCCAGCACCGGCTCGCCTTCGGCCTCCAGCCCCAAGAGGATGGACCAGGTCGACAGCCCGCGGATGAAGGCGCGTGTGCCGTCGATGGGATCCACGATGAAGCGCAGGCCGTCCGCGCCATCTTGCTCGCCGCTCTCCTCACCGAAGAATCCGGCGCGCGGATAGCGCATCATCAGATGCGTGCGCAGGCGCGCCTCCACGGCGCGATCCGCCTCGGTCACGGGGCTCATGTCGGGCTTCTTCTCGGCGTGCGTTCCGGCGCCGCGCCCCTGGTGGGAGAGGGCCAGCTCACCGCACGCCAGCACCTCGTCGAGCAAGGCGTCGAGACCCGCGTGTCCACCGATCCGGTCGAGGTCGAACTCGTTCATGCGTTCTTGCTGCCCCACGGACGCGCGAAACGCAACAGGAGCAGGCGGGGCCGCGAGCGCGACGCCAGCCGCGCCGTCCCGCGGGATTGTGGTGCACCTGCCCCGATCACCGCGAAGACGGGTTCAGTGGTGTGGGGGCGACGCCTGCGTGGAGGGCGACGGCGAAGAGCCAGCGTGCGAAGGGAGACCGACGCATGAGCTCGTGGTCCGCCGTGGTGGCGTCGAGGCAGAGCTGCTCCGCGCGGCGCTCGACGGTCATGATGGTCCGTCGCTTTGGGGTGTTGGACGGCAGGAACGTGCCCGACGCCGTGTTTCCACCCGCTCGTTCGAGCAACGCCTGGCTGGCGTTCCAGAACACGGCCGCGATCAAGAGCTGGCTGTTCGGGTTCGTCACCGAGGTCGAGATCCGCTGCAGCTCCGTGAGGAGGGCCTGCATCCGCGCGTCGTCGTCGGCGCTGATGATCCCGTGGACCACACCTTCGGTCCCCACGCGCACCGTGCCGTCGACGATGGTCGCTAGCTCCGCCCACTGCTCGGGGTTGGTCTCGAGCCGTCGTCGGGCCGCCGCCACGCTGGCCTCGTCCGCGCGCCCGGCGACGCTTCGGAGCGTGGCCAAGGGCACGGCGATGCCCAGGTGCTGGATGGCGCGGTCCATGCGCCCGCGAGCGACGACCATGCCGATCACGTTCTCGTCGTCGTCGATCAGTGGGCCGCCGCTGTTTCCCGGATTCACCGCGATGTCGAGCTGCAGGCTACCGTCGCTCAGCGCGCCGGACACGATGCCGCGACTGGACTGGGGGTCCACGCGCCCGGGATCGAGCGGGTAGCCGATGGCCGTTACGGTCTGCCGGACGCGAACCGTCCCGTGCGACGCATGGGCGAGGGGAACGAGGTTCTCGTGGTCGCCCGCGATGGCGAGCACGGCGACGTCCCGCTCCGGATCCAGCACGACCGGCACGGCCGCCCGGACGCCGCCCCTCGGGGCATGGCCACGGCCACATAGCGGGCGCCCTCGACGACGTGATGCGCGGTGAGCACGAGGCCATTGCGCGCGAACAGCAGCCCGCTGCCATGGCCGGCCACGGGCGCGGCGATGACTCGCTCGCGGCCCGTCCGACCGTGCGCGTTCACCATGTCCACTCGGCCCACGGCGAACACCTGGACGGTGGCCAGGTCGATGCGCGAGTAGGCGATGACCCCAGTGGCGCCCGAGCTCGAGTCGTCCACGGCGACCGAGGGTGTGTCGTTCACCGCTGGCGCGGCCGTGACGTGCTCAGTGTCGTCGGTCGCCGGCTGCTCCTGCGCCGAGGCGGGCTGCCCGCTCAGGCAAGCCACCGCGAGCATGAAACACAGCGGGACTTCGCGGCCGGTCACCACACGCCGCTGCCGGCTGGCGTGCGTGGTCGTCACCGAGTCCGACGGCTGTCCTGACGGCGCGCGAGCAGGTAGGCTGCCGAGCTTCCATGGACTCCCGTATCGAGCGCAGGCGACGAAGGCATGCCCGGGCGACGCGGCGCGCGGCCGACGAGGAGGATACGGAGTTCACGCCGGTCGCCGAGACTGGACCTCGCGTGGGCGAGCGCTGTGTCGAGGGCGAGGCCTGCTGGCCCGACCTGCTCCACGACACGCCCTTGCGTTCCGTCGGGGTCGAGCATCTGCGCGCCTCCCTGCGCTTCGCCTTCGAGTCCGGGGATGCCGGCGGCGCGTTGAAGGCGGCCTCCGAGCACGCGCCCGTCGCGGCCTCGACCTTCCAGAGCGAGGGCTTCACCAGCGGGCTCTTCCTGCACGAACTCGTGGACGAGCTCTTCACGCTCGAGGTCGCGGGCGAGCGCTTTCGGCCCGGTCCGCAGCGCTTGATACGCCTGCTCTCCTTGCCCCCTGACGACATGCGGGACGTCTCCTTGCGGCAGGGCATCCTGCGCGAGCTGCGCGAGAGGGCCGAGCTCGTCACCTGCCTCGAGCGCGCCTACGCCTCCCTGTACGCGTTGCGCGGTCTGCTCGACGAACAACCCATTGGCGCCAGCGAGACCGCGCGTCGCAAGGTCGAGGTGCTGACTCTGGTGAAGGCTTTCTTCGTGGAGCTCGACACGGGCCTCGCGCAGGCCGAGTCGGCGCTCTCGCGGCTCTACACGTTCGCGCACGAGACGCGGGCGAGCGTGGCCTTCGGTGAGTTGGAGGAGGTGCTCGCCTTCGACGCGCACATGGCGACCCTGGAGCTGCGCATCGTGCTCGGGTCGGACGGCAAGCTGCGCGACTTCGAGCTCTTGGGCACGCGAGAGAACCGCGAGAACGCCCTCGTGCACGCGCCCGTGTCGCGCGCATGGTCGCGCATGATGAGCTGGCTCCGGGGCTATCGCTACAACGAGAACGCGGTGCTCCTGGCCGTGCTGGATCGGGTCTTCGAGCGGCTCGAGGACGCGCTCTTGCCCTGTTTCCGGCTGGTCGGGGACCTGGAGTTCTATCTCGGCAATCTCAGCTTCGCGCGTCGCGCGGACGATGCCGGGTTGTCCGTCTGCCTGGCCGAGCTCACGGAGCCTCCCGAGGCCGAGGGCTCGGCGGGTCCGCGCACGTTGGTCTCGCTGTGGAACCCGCTGCTCTGGCTTCAGGACGTGGAGCCGAAGGCGTGTGACCTCGAGTTGACGGGACACGACGCCGTGCTGTTGGTCACGGGGCCGAACTCGGGCGGCAAGACGCGTCTCTTGCAAGCCGCGGCGCTGGCGCAGCTGATGGGCCAGTCCGGGCTCTTCGTGGCGGCGGCGCAGGCGAAGCTCACACGCGCGCCGTCGCTCTTCGTCTCCCTGGTGGAAGAGGCGCCTGCCGACCAGAAGGAGGGCCGCCTGGGCACGGAGCTGATGCGCGTGCGCCGCTTGTTCGTAGGCTTGCGCCCGGGCTCCTTCGTCGCGCTGGACGAGATCTGCTCCGGCACCAATCCTTCGGAGGGCATCGCCATCTTCGAGATGGTCCTGTCCTTGATGCCGCGCCTGCGTCCGCAGGTGCTGCTCACCACGCATTTCCTCGACGCCGCGCGTCGACTGGAAGAGGAGGCGGCCATCCCGCGCCTGTGCTTCATGTGTGTGGAGCTCGGCCAGGACGCCACACCGACCTTCCAGTTCGTGCCCGGCGTGGCCGAGACCTCCCTCGCGCGCGAGGTGGCGGCGCGCCTCGGTGTGACCCGCGAGGAGCTCGAAGCGTTGGTGGATCGTCAGGGTCGATCGCCGGACGCGTCCGGTTCCGGCGACTGACGAGCAGGCGCCGAACCCGAAGCGCGAACGACAGGCGTCGGACTACGGAGCGCCGATGGTCGGGGTCGTGCCCGAGAGCGCGTCGGTCAAGAAGCGCATCACGTCCGCGCGGCCCTGGGTCGTGTCGGTGGCGACGAAGTGTCCGTCGTCGCCCGCGTTGGGCATGTACTGGCGCACACCGACAGTGAACGTCGATCCCGCGATCATCACGTTGCCGTTGAGTGGCGCAGGAGCGACGGGCAGGCCGAAGCTGTTCGGGTTGCCTGCGGCGTCGAGCGTGAGCACGGGCTCGACCAGCGCCAGGCGTCCGGCTTGGGCGAAGGCGCGCTGCGTGGCCTCCGTCGCGAAGGTGTCGCCGAGGCCGTAGGTCATGAACACGTGGCGGCCCACGCCGCCGGGATCGCGCACCAAGGTCCTCGCGTAGTTCACGGGATCGGCGTCGTCGAAGTAACCCTGGAAGAGCGAGAGCGCGGGGTGGAAGTCGCCACCCGCGAGGTGTCCGGCGCCGTCCGCGTCGAGCAGGGCGAAGGGCAGGATGGCGGCGATGTTCACGGGCGAGCTCTTGGTCAAGAGCGACTGGGTGAGGTCGCCGCCTTCGCCGCTCAGCACGGCCGCGCCGATGCCGGGCTCGTAGGGCAGGGCCAAGGCCGCGTGCGTCGCGCCCTGGGAGTGGGCGAAGAGCGCGACGTGGGTGTAGTCGAAGCGGATCTCCGCGCCCGTGGGCGAGTCCGCGGCCGCGATGTCCGCGCGCTCGGCCCAGTAGACCTGGGAGAAGAGATCCGCGGCGCCCTCGAGCACGTTGCCCTTGGCCGCCTCGGGGTTGGCGAAGTTGTAGAAGAGCGAGTCGGGGCTCGCGGTGCTGTCGCCACGTCGACGGCCGTGTTCGGGGAAGTCGATGGCCAGAGTCGCGATGCCCGCGTCCGCCAAGTCGCCCGCGAGGCCCTTCTGGATCCCGCTGCGGAAGGAGCCGCCCGTGCCGTGGGCGTAGAGCGCGAGGGGCCAGCCGCTGCCGGGCATGGTCGCGCTGGTCGGGATGGTCATCGCGAAGCAGACCGGGATCGAGCCCGTGCTCATGGGCGATCCGTCGGCCGCCCGCGCGATGCCGCCTCCCGTCGTCTGGTAGGGCGCCGTGCCCTCCTGGAAGTTCGGCAGGCTGAGGTGACCGTGGATCTCCGCGAAGCGTCCGTCCGCGCTGACGCAGGCACGCTGGGGCGTTCCGTCGTCGCAGGGCGAGGTCACGCCGGTGTCGCAGAGCGTCAGGTCCGTGGCGTCGATGGTGGACGCGCGCACGACGTCGCGCATCTCCGGCACGGTGTTCGGCAGCGATTGGGTCGTGAACACGGCCGCGTTGAGCACGGCGCCGATGTCCGTGGCGGCGTCGCCCGCGGCGAAGTCGCGCAAGGGCGCGTAAGCGTCCCAGGCGGTGGCCAGGATGGGATCGCTGGGTCGCGTGTCGGCCAGGATCGCGTCCAGATCCGCGGAGCGCGCGAAGCTGCTGTGAGCGGTGTCCGACTGGTTGATGCCATCGAGCATGATCACGGCGTAGGTGGTGCCCGGGCGCAGAGGCGCGCCGTGGCCCGAGCGGACCGCCAGCCAGTTGTCGCAGATGTAGTGCGACAGTGGTCCGGCGGTGGTCAGCCAGGCGAGGCTCTGATCCTGGCCGAAGCTGGGCGAACCGGGGGTGATGTCCACCAAGCGCAGGTTGCCGCCGACGCTGTCCCAGTTGTAGGTGGTGGAGAAGCGGAAGATCACGGTGGGGTTGGTTGAGAAGCCGTCCAGCTCCGCCTCGCTGGCCGCGACGTAGCGCCCGATCACGTCGTCGGGGAGCACGGTGGCGGGCGTGGGGAAGTCGCTGAGATCGAGGCCGGAGGCGCTGCGACGTACGTCGTTGGGGAAGGGCAGGCGGAAGAAGTCGGCGTTCGGGCCCACGCCACGCGGGATGTCGAAGTAGGCGCGCGCGACCGTGTCGTCCTCGCCGCAGTCGACCCCGGGCCAGCGCGGGATGCCGGGAGGCGTCGGTGTGCCGGCCGCAGCCGCGGGCGCGCTGGCGCAGGCGCCGCCGGCCGGTCCAGGCGCGCAGGAGAGGCCCGCCACGCAGCCGTCGCTCGAGTCGCAGCTCGCGCCGATGTCGCCGCTGCCGCCCGCGGCGCACACGCCGCTCAGGCCCGAGATGGTGCACACGAGCCCCGTCGCGCAGTCGCCCACGGTTCCACAGCCCTCACCCTCGGCCGCGCCACCCGCGGTCGTGCAGGTGCGATCGGCGGCGCAGTACAGACCGTCGACGCAGTCCCCCGTCAGCTCGCAAGCCCCGCCCGCTGCCGTGGAGTGATTCGGTCCGCAGACCGAGTCCTGGCAGTCGAGTCCGACGCGACATGGGTTGGTCGAATCGCAGGCTTCGCCCACGCCACCGAAGTGCGTGGGGCCCGCGTCCGGAGGGTTCCCGCCGTCGAAGAAGGCGCAGCCCGCGGCGGGTAGAAGCAAGAAGACAGGCAGAACGCGAAGCAAACGAAGCATGGACTCTCCAGGGCGGGTATCCCAAGGGGGGCAGTGAAGCTACGATCATAGGCCGTCGCCCGACTCCGAGCCAACCTCGGTGCGGTGAAAGCGAAAGGCCCCCTCGTGCGTCTTCCCTTCATGAAGTCCCTGCCCGGCCTCGCGTTCACGCTCTGCGCGCTTCAGGCGTGGGCGACGCCCGCTGCCGCTCAGCCCGTGCACGTGGACCTGGGCGCCGAGGCGGCGATGCAGACTTTCTCGCACTATCAGGGCGGGACGACGACCTTCGGGGGCGGCGCGATGACGGTGGAGACCGAGGGCTTCGAGGAGTGGGCCTTCGGAGGCGCGCTCTGGAACCGCTGGCGGTCGCGGGTCGAGCGCAGCCGAGGCTGGGCCGTGGAAGCGCGCGTACGCGTGAATCACGCAGGTCGCAGCGGCTGTGACGGAAGCGTCGGGGTGTGGATCCACGACGGCTCACGCATCGTGAAGCTGGCCCTGGGCGCGGAGTCGGTGGGGCTGAGCTACCCTGTGGGGGACATGCTGCCCGCGACCACCACGGACGGCTTTCACGTCTACCGCGTCGAGGCCAAAGACGACTGGATTCGGGTCAGGCAGGACGGTCGCGAGCTGCTCTTCGTGCGCGGTCCCCAGGTGTTGACGGGCGGCGGAAGTGACACCTTGATGTTCGGTGACCTCGGCGGCTGTGGCCACTCGAGCGCCGACTGGGATTGGATCGCCTACGACACCTCGCCCCAACTCGAGCAGCCGCCCTGCGACGATTGCGTGCGCGGTGGCGATCCGCTCTTGGTCGAGATGCGTCGCCGGCTCGCGCCCGCGCTGCCCGCTCAGGCCCGCGGTCGGATGGCGCAAATCGAGCTCGCAGGCACGGACAGCGGAGACTCCGCCTGCGCCGCACGCTTCGCCGCGGATCGGTGGGTGCGGACGCTGCTGCCCAGGCTCTACGACGCCTCGAACGATCCGGAGCACGCTCAGGCCTTCCGAGCCTTGCCCTCGCTCCAGACCCGTGAGGGACTGCGCGCCGCGTTGACGCTGATGCAGCGTACCCACGCGGCTCCCGCACAGCTGCGGCTGCCGGGCTGCGATCCCGTGCCCGGAGGCGGCCCCAACCAATGCCAACAGAACAGGGACCGGCGACCCCGGCCCATCACCTACGACACCGTCGGCCAGACCATCCACGCCCTGACCACGCTGTCGAGGTCGCCCCAAGGGCCGAGCGCCGCAGCCGAGTCCTTGCGCCAGCTCGCTCAGGCCATGGTCACGGCGCAGCAGGTCGCCCCCGTCCATCGCGGCACCGTGTGGCTCTATCGGCGGCTGGTGCAGTCCGAGCGCGCCGGCGTGTGTGGCTCCAATCGCTGAGGGCTCAGCTCCCGGTGGGAGCGCCGACCAGCAGCGGTGCGGGATCGAGGCGATGGCCCGACTGCCAGAGCTCGAAGGAGAGGGGGCGCGTGCCGAAGTGGCCCAATCACGCGCCACGGAGGACGTCGTCGTCGGCGGTCAAGGCAGCCTCATCGAGTTCCGTGTACAGGCTGATCCAGTCGTTCGGGTGCAGGATGGCGAGCGAGATGCTCGCGCTGCCTCGCCGTTCGCCGACGAAGATCACGCGGTCGTCCGCGCTGGCTCGCGCTGGGGAGTCGGCCTCGCCCTCGATATGCAGGCGAGAATTGGGGGCGTGCATCGGGCGCCCTCCGCGTGCGGGCCAGAGCACGGTGCGAAACTGCCGGCCCGCGACGTCCTGCAGTTGGGCGTCGTCGGCACCGCGACGCAGCAACGCGTGCAACTGCGCGGCGCTGACGCCCTGCGGTGCGTCGTCGGCCGAGGCAGGTGCCTCGTCGTGAGCGACGACGTCTTCATCCTCTTGCGCCGCCACGGCGCTGTCGGCGGCCTCTTGCTCGTCCGCGGCCTCTTGCTCGCTGGCCGGTGACGTCCTGCCGTGGGCGCGCGCTACCGCGATTTCGTCCGCGTGGTGCGCGCTCGGCTCGCCGTCGCGTGGTGGCCGCTGATGGTCCTGGCCCACGGTCAGATAGTCCGTGGGGGTGAAGGCGTCGCCACGCTCGCGCCGCGCGACCAAGGCGCGATAGGCGTCGATCCAGGGCTGGCCCTCGAACTTGTGCAGCGGGTCGACCGGGCGACCGTGAACGTGCAGTTCGAAGTGCACGTGCGGGCCGTGGCTGATGCCGGTGCTGCCGACGAAGGCGATGCGCTCGCCCGCGTGCACGCGCCAGCCGGGTTGGACCGTGGTGCGGAAGCTGTGCGCGTAGAGGGTGACCCACCCTCCAGGGTGAATCAGGATCACGCAGTTGCCGTAGCCTCGGATGCCGTTGTCGCTGTAGGCGACGATGCCGTCGGCGGCCGCGCGCACCACGGAGCCCTCTTCGGCGACGATGTCCACGCCGTCGTGTCGAAGGTCGGGACGCGTGTGACGCACGAAGCCGAAGCCGCGGCCGAAGCGACCGTTCTCGACCGGCCAGGTCAGATGGGCGGGGGCTCGGTCGCCGCCCGCGGCCTGGACCCAGCGCGCCTCCGCAGGAGCGATCAGCAGCCGATGCCCGACAGGCTCGGTGCCGAGCCCGAGGGCGCGGGCGCGCACTTCCGAGGCTCCCCGCGGCCGGGGCACACGGCGAGGACCGTTGCTGTAGCGCGAGTAGTCGAAGTCGTGCGGCGCGTCGGCGTGGTCGGCAGGCGACGCATCGTCCGCTTCCCGCAGATGGCTGTCATCCGCGTGGGCCGTCGCGCACAGGGCCACAGCGGCCAGCATCACGGTGAAGGTCGAGACATGGGACACTCCTTTCCCATCGCGTCTTTTCTCCAGA
>Ga0100379_10004311_pt1 | contig 12586 bp, 14 predicted proteins | sample CryGeymeta201503_FD_80418 | JGI IMG/M metagenome (GOLD analysis project Ga0100379, IMG submission 80418) | Groundwater microbial communities from Crystal Geyser aquifers in Utah, USA - Crystal Geyser metaG 2015-03 | ecosystem: Environmental > Aquatic > Deep subsurface > Groundwater | place...
ATTAATTTATGTAATTATCACAAATCAAAAATACAAAGTCATAGACAACATACACAAATTTAATTCAGAATAAGAACGTTCTTGTCTGAATACGTAGATTGGTTCTGATTCATTTCTTATCAATTTTTCAAAAAAGTAAGTAATAAACAAAATGATGAATCAGATTCTAAATTATCCATTTATAATGTATCAATCAAAATATTGTTTGAATTTCTACGTTTCAAAACTCTGAAGGAGGAAACTTATGAATACTATTGCTTATTCTGATTTTAGTGAAAAATTTACTTTTTTGATTGAAGAAATTGTTAAAAATAATGAAATGGCTCTGATAATGAAAAATGGCAAACCTTTTTTCAAGATTTTACCCGTAAATGAAAACAAACTAAAGGATAGTATTATTTTTGAAAGCGATATTGTCAGTCCAATTGATGAAAAATGGGAATCTAACTGCAGATAGATTTATTATTGCTACTTCATTATTAAATCAATCAATTCTGATAACAAAAGACAAGAAAATTATTGACTCCAAAATTGTAAAAACAACTTGGTAATAATTTCATACCTCGTTGAAAGAGCATATTAGTTCTAACTCATTTTTTACATCAATTTTTCTAACCACTTTGAAAAAAGTAAGTCATAAACAAAATAATGATCATTTTCTTTATAAATTAATTCCTTTTTCAATAAAGATTTTACAGCTGTATTTACTGAGCTGGAACTACCAAGAGCATATTTTGATAGGAATGTGTTTGAGTTTATTTCCTTGACTTTTCCTTCCTTAGCAATGGCACGTAAAAGTTTCCACTGTAAATCTGTTAAAAGTTGCTTAATATTTTCAAAGTAATAAGCATTTTCATCTAATAATCTACCAAAAACATTATTAATTTGCTCAGTATAAATTTCCTTATAATTTTCAGAATATAATCTGTTACACAAGCTTTGAACGTAATATGTATGATTATTTGTCAAGCTAAGTATATATTCTACAGAATCGCTATCAATTGTGGTTCCTGATAATCTAAATTTTTCAATAATAAATTTCGAATATTCTATTTCCTTAATACCTTTCAAATATAAGAACTCACTGCTTTGATAAAATGGACGTCCTTCGTGTGAGAACATGCTTCTTAATATTTCTCTGCTTGAACCGGAAAAGAGAAAAACTACATTGTTTAGCATCTGTATTTTGGAACGTAAAATTTCTTCAGCATTTTTCTCAGGATAATTTGCAATTTGTTGAAATTCATCTATAGCAATCACAAATTTCTTTTTGCTTTTAGCAATATAATCAAACATAGCATTGATTGAGTTTTCTTCATCTTTTTTATCAGAAAGTTCTATGCAAAACTTTGTTTCACCACTAATCGGATTTACTGAAAATGAAGGTTTAAATATTCCAAAAATATTTACGAATTTTTTGTAAGTAGAATCTAAATCTTTTTTCTGAATTTTGAAAACTGAATCAACCATCATCTTTATAAATTCACTCATTGAAGAGGTTGACATAATATCAAAATAAACAAAATTAATATCTGATTTATTTTTAATATTATATTCTAAATGCTTGATTAGCCCTGTTTTTCCCATTCTTCTAAGAGAAGTAAGAACAATATTTCTATTATTTTCAATAGCCGATAGTAACTTCTTTAATTCTTCAGCTCTATCACAGAAATACTCTGGGCTGTGATATGCAGTCAATATAAATGGATTTATTTTCATAAAATATTCCAATTTATTTATCATAAAAACTATTACGTATTTTGCGTTACGTAAAGTACGTTACGTTATAAACCCTATAATATTTTTAGATAAATAATTTAATTTTTGCTTCTCCCCTATCATGATGAAAAATTATTCTGCCCATTAAACAGTTATATAGTACTAATTGTGAACTATTGCATAATTTACAACTTTTGAATCATATTATTTTTCATCTTCAAATATTTCTTTCAATTTGTTTAATTCCTCAGACTTTGGAAATATAAAGAGAAAGTAAATTTCCATACGGCACTTCATAGCTCGGTTTTATATCAATTGCATGCAAGTATCATATCTCGGTCAAATCATAATTTTCTGATTTTCTATATGAAATCCCAATAATATTCCAGTGATATTAGTTCAATTCATATTTATTCCTAATTTCATTCAACTGCTCTGAAGTAAAGGTATTCAAAGCAATTTTAATTTGTGTAAGCCTCGGCAAATCTAATTTATAAAAAATAGCTATCAATAACGCTATTTGTAGCTTCACTATTATCAAGTTTTTTTATAATTCCATAAAGAATATTCTTCTAACAGCATTTATAATAGTATATCGTAATACCGATTTTGTTACCATAGATTTTCAAATAACAATTCATTTATTTACTTTGGTAGTTTTCGATTTATCAAATTCTTTTTTTAACTCATCAATTTCGAATTGCAATAGTGCATTATCTTGGATTATTTTTTTATTTTGTTCGGTTAATTTAGAGATTACTGTCGAGAATTGCACAAGTATCAGAAAAACCCCTACTATGAGTATCAGTAGTAGTGCCATGGGTACATAGGCAATACCAAGATTAGAAGCAAGTATGTTTAAGGCATTTCTAAAAATGGAGAAAAATAAAAAAACAAAGCCGATTATAATCCAAATAATCGAATACTCTTCCCTAATTTTCTTTCGTCGTACTAACTCAATAATAAATAATAAGAAGAATATACTGAAAGCAATTGAGTAATATTGAATTAAATTAATATTTACGTTGGTAAGAATTGAGTGATTTTCCATATCAGCCCCTCCGAATTGATGTAATCAATATAGAAAGTATTACTTTAATCATGTAATATGCCGATTGCAGTCCTGCTATCGATGACTGCCCGCCACTACGCTCGTGCATATTCACAGCTACTTCAACAATTTTAAATTTTCGTTTACCAAGTAAAATTATGGCTTCTGGTTCAGGATAATCCTGGGGGTAATTTGAAGCCAAAAATTCTATTGCTGATCTGTTGTATGCCCTAAATCCTGATGTATTATCGCTAATTTTTTGTCTAATTATTATACTATTAATTATTTCAAATATCTTAATTCCAATTCTACGTGTAAAAGTAGATTGAAAACCGTTTTTATCTAAAAATCTGGAACCTATTACAACATCAGCTTTATTTCCTAAAATTGGTGATGTTAATTTAGAGATTTCCATATAGTTGTGTTGCCCATCTCCATCAAATTGAAGGGCAATATCATAATTGTACTTAAGAGCAAATTTAAATCCTGTCTGAACCGCACCTCCTATTCCAAGATTTTGCTTAAGATTAATTATATATGCCAGATTACTATCCTTTGCAATTTTCAAAGTATTATCTGTAGAACCATCGTTAACAACCAAAAGGTTAGCATCAGGCAAATGCTCTTTTAATTGGGTAATTACTTTCAGAATGTTAGACTCTTCGTTATAAGCCGGAATGATAACAAGTATTTTTTTATTCATAATTGTTGTAATCTCCGTTAAACAGATTAATCAGAGTACGTGCTTCATTAGACTTGCTAAATCTATTAAGTGCATAATCTTTGGCTTTGTTGCTAATTACTATTTGTTCTGGATAGTTGTTAATTAAAAAAGTGATTGCTTCTTTCAATGAATCAATATTTTTTGGAGTGAATAATATTCCATATTTCCCATTATCCAATACATCAGGTGTGCCACCGCTATTACTTGCCAATATAGGAACTCCGCTAATCATTGCTTCTATTGTTACCAAGCCATAAGTTTCCGAATATGAAGGAAGGCAAAATGCGTCGATAGCTGAATAAAAGTATTCAGATTTTGGAATAAAATTTTTAAAGATAACCCTTTCCCGTAAATTGTTAAATTCTATGTAATTTAGAAGAGTTCCAAGATATTCCTCGCCTTCGTTAATTGTTGGTTCGCCGGCTATCAACAAAATTAAGTTCTCGTCATTAATCATTTCGAGTGCTTTTATTGCCGTCAATTGCCCTTTCTGCTCATCAATTCTGCCAATAATTCCAATAATAAATTTGTGGAGAGGTAGCCCAAGTTCATTTCTTGCAATATGTTTTTCTGGTGAATCAAGATACTTGTCGCTTTCTATCCCTATTGGAACAACATAAATTTTATTCTTATCAAAATTTGTCATTTCCCGAACTTCATTTGCAAGTTTTTCGAGAGGTGTAATCCAACCATCATAACGTTTGTAACGCAAATTATGAAAAACATCTTTTTTCATTCTTCCTATTTGCATATTTTGATGATAATAGAGTTTAATATTTTTATTAAAAAGTTTTGCAAAAGAAGCTGTATCCGTATCGTAATTATGAAATACTATCAAGGTAGTAATTTGGTTTCGTAGTAAAATTGCAGATAGTATCTTTGCAGATGTAAAATCGAAGTATTTTCCACTTTTTTTAACAAGTATTATCTTCAACCCCATATTTAAGCCAATTCTATGTAGAGGGCTTTCTTCAAGGCAAAGGATAGAAATTGTATAACCCTGCCTTTTAATTTCTGCAGCAGTATTGAGCATATTCAATTCCAATCCACCCTTGCTAACGGATGTGCAGTAAAAGCCAATATTAAGCATTTGTCCTTGTCAATAATTTATATAAAGCCGATAATGAACCAGCACCATAAGAGAAATGAATAACCAGTGCAGAAACTGCTATCATAATAGGGTTGCCCTGTCTGCGAAGCCCAATTAGTGCACCTGCTGTAAGCAAAGTAAACATATATAATATTAAAATTACAAAATATCCTACAAATACTGTAGGGTTTAAAAATGAAATCAGGAACAGTATAATCATTATTAACACAAATATTGCAGGTATCAATGATATTAATGAAAATTTATTAAGTTTTTTACTGACGATTTGACGCCAATATCCATAATTAAACTGCTGTTTTGCAATTGATTCAAAAGTAGTTCGAGGGTAATAACCAACTAATTTTTCATCTGTCTGAAAGATTTTATATCCTTTTTGTATTAATCTTACATTAAATTCATAGTCTTCACCGACAGGTAGTTTTTCATCGTAACCTCCATTTAATTTGAAAATATTTCTGTAATAAATGCACATCAGAGCATGGTCGGTTTGAGTAATCTTATTATTATTCAACAGATGTTCCTTTGGAGCACCGCAAATTATACTCGATACAGCCGCTGTATAACCCAATGATATTTCATTATCTGATAGATTATAATATGCCGTTCCTACTCCCGCAATGTTGATATTGTTGTTTTTTTGCTGAATTAATATATCGAACATTTTGGAAATCCAGTCTTTTCTGGCTATATAATGTGCATCTAAATAAGCAATAAATTCGGTCTCACATTTAGAAACCGCTAAATTACGACCCGAAGATTGAATTTTATTTGGATTATCAATCAATTTGATGTTAGAATATTTTAATGCAAAGTTGCCTAAAATGGAGATTGTAGCATCCTGCGAGCCACCATCTGCAACTATTATATCAATATTGCCCGGGTAATCCTGACCTAAGACAGAATTTAGGCATTGCGCTATATGATTTTCCTCATTCAGCGTACAAACAACAACAGTAATTTTTGGATAATTCATTTATTAAGTCAAAAATAACTTTTAATTAAATTATAAATATAAGGTATTTTTTTGAAAAATGTGGCGTAATAAAAGTTGAAAGTTTTAAAATGTATAAATCGTTTTCTTCCGTAGTATTTTATGAAAATTTCATCTCGCTCTTCGAAGTGTTCTAACTTCATACTTTTATCAGAACTAATTCCGGTAGTATCGAAAACCGATATAGGATAATTTAAAAATCTAATAGAGGCATTTAAATTTTGAATGGCATTGATAAAGAAATCGTAATCAGAGCAAATTTTATATTTTTCCGAATATAGACCTGTTTTGTAAAACAAATCTTTATAGATAAATGTGCAGCAATTCGGAAGGCTTTCCAAATAAAAAAATCTTTCCGATAATTTAATTGAATTATAATATCTTCTCCATTTGAGTCCTGACGGCAAACTAAATACAATATCACCAATGATTAAATCCTTGTCGCACATTTCAGAATTAAATTTCGCTACAATGCTGTTATCAATCAGATAATCACCAGAATTAAGAAAAAGTAGATAAGATGAATTCGAGAGTTCGATACCTTTATTTTGAGCATCAAATAATCCATTATCGGGTTCTGAAAGTAATTTCGAAATTATGGAATTATATTTATGAGCAATTTCTATAGAATTATCGGCGGAGCAACCATCAATCACAAATAAATCGAAATTTCTATCGCTTTGTGAATACAAACTATTTAGGGTGGTCTCCAATCCATTTGCATTATTTAGATTTACTGTAATAATGGATAATTTCATTAATTAACCCTTTGGCGGAACCCAACCATTTCTTTTGAATTTAACCAATTCTATATTAATTTTACCAACAATAAAATCAATCTTACCCATTAGGGGAATTCTTGCAGCGTCATCACTAATCCAAGCTTCAACCGAACCTTTTATGCCATATTGACCTTTCCAGTTTGGATGCCCGCTACAATAAATAGAGCGTACTTTATAATCAACCGCATCTACACCGATACTTTGCTTATCCTTGGCAAAATTGAAAGATGTATTAAAAACATCTTGCTCGTCCAAATAAACATAAAATTGGCGGCTTTTATAGGCTTCTGTAATCTGACGTAATTTAAAAAATGAAGTTAGTGGATCGTGCAATTTAAGTCCTTGCTTTATATCAAATGCCAGGGCTGAAACAAGTTTACTTTTAACCCACTTTTGATTTCTCAAGGTGCTGTTTAGATAGTTGAATTGAACTTTTTGATATTCCCAAGGTTTTTTCCGAACACTGAGATTGCGTACGAATTGATGTGAAAATAATCCGCTTCTATCAAACCATGTTTCTAAATCCGCTTTGAGATTTACTAATGGCACGTGGTCGTAGGAATATACTTTAGCTTTACTTTTTACAGTCATTTTACCATTTAAATTTTCAAATCTTTCGGTGCTTATTATGACTTTTGCAAACGATACACCAAGATATGAAACATCATATTCTAATTGCTCTCCAACAGAAATTACCTGAGCATTAAGTATTATCAAATTTACGACTAAAAAATATATAGAAGTGATTACTACTAATTTTGTTTTCATTTTCATTTTTATAAGTTCGTTTCGTACAAAAATAGTAATTTTGTATTTAAAATAAGTAGATATTTATGATTGATTTTGACATAGTTGTTGTGGGTGCGGGTGTCGTAGGATTGGCTATTGCCTCGGAATTATCTTCCAGGCAGCTTTCTGTGTTGGTAATTGAAAAGAACAAATCTTTTGGTATGGAATCGAGCTCACGCAACAGCGAAGTTATTCATGGTGGAATGTATTATCAATCTGGTTTAATGAAAGCTAAATTCTGCGTAGAGGGCAGAAGATTATTGTATAGTCACTGTGATAATTTCAGAGTCCCATACAAAAAAATAGGCAAATACATTTTTGCCGTTAATGAAAATGAAATACCCCGTATGAGGAAAATTCTTGAGCAAGGTATTAATAATGGAGTAGAAAATTTTTATGAGGATTCAGTTTCTAATTTGCAAAAATTTAATCCTGGAGTAAAGGCTACTGCTTGTCTATTTTCAGCCGAATCGGGTATTATTGATTCACACAAATTGATGGAATCTTTTATTGAAATCACCAAATCGTTTTCAGGAGAAATAGCTTACCTGCACCAGCTTATCGGGATTGAAAAAAGCCAAGACACATATCGTTGCAAATTGCAATGCGGTTCTGATAAGTTTTTCATAAGTACCAAATACCTCATAAATTGTGGTGGTCTAAATTCAGATAAAATTGCTAAAATGGCAGGTATTGATGTTATAAAGGAAAAATTAGACCTAAGCTACTGCAAGGGACGATATTACAGGCTTCATTCCTCTAAAAAAAGTATCGCTACAAATTTAATTTATCCTATTCCTCCAGAAAATTACTCCGGACTGGGCATTCATCTTACTATTGATTTGGCAGGTGAACTAAAACTTGGACCCGATACTGTCTATATGGAAGAAAATATTCAAAATTATGAAGTGGAAGACGTAAAGGATAAGTTTTTCGCGGCAGCCAAGACTTATTTGAACGGAATTAGTATAGACGACCTAAGCCCCGATCAATCGGGTATTAGGGCAAAACTTCAAAAACAAGGTGAATCCATCAGAGATTTTTATATAGCTAATGAATCCAAATATGGATTTGATAATTTTATTAATTTAATCGGCATAGAATCGCCAGGGCTTACTTCTTCTTTAGCAATAGCTAAATATATAAGCGAAAATTTGGTAGAATAAAATTTATTGAATTTTTCTATTCCTATTTCGTATTAACTAAATAAGATAAAACAAATTAAATTAAATTGCGTTTTAGTCATTTTAACTGTAAATATGGAGAATTCATGTATAAAAACATTTTTAGCATCTTGGTTGCTGTTGCAATATTAGCATTTGCAGGCTGTTCGTCATCAGACAATTCTACAAATCCACCTGTGGATGGTGGTAGTTATTTTCCTATCAAAACTGGTTCTTTTTGGGCTTACAATTCTACCGAAACTGACCCTGAGACAAATGAAATTACTCCTTCTCGCGATTCTATCATTATTAAAGAACAGTCAACTGAAGAAGGAAAATTAGCCTTCAAGTTCGAAAATTATATTGATGGTACTTATAGTGACGATACTTATCAATACACAGAAAATGACCAGCTTTTTGTTCTATTGCAATCAATTTTGCCGACTGGTGGCACACTTCCCATCCCTGTTGACCAGATTCCAAATCAATGGGTGAAAATTGCTGATAACAATGCTACTAAATGGGACGTTTTCTCTCTTGATTTGTCAAATATACCATTTGATTTTGGTGGTCTGTCGTTAGATATGAGTGGAAATTTGAAAGTTGAAGGAACTAAGGGTGACAAAGTGGTGGTTGAAGTAATGGGCAAAGAATATACCGCACAGAAATACACTATTAATTCCAAAATTAATGCTACTGCAAACTATCAGGGATCGCCTATCAGCATTGGTGATGTGATAATTCCTACACATTATTATTATGTTCAGGGAATTGGCTTGGTCAAAACGGTTACTGAATCGACAGAAATTTCTGTTCTTACTTTTAAATTTAAAACTCCTGAATCTGAATCAATATTAGTGAATTATAATGTTGTTAAATAATTTTTTTAAATTAAGTTTACAAATGGAAAAGCACAGTCTAATAAATCAACTGTGCTTTTTTTATCCAATATTTTTCTAAATACTTATTTAATAAGCCCCGTCTGCAAGAATAACTGCCGGAATAGTTCTCAGAATAATATACAAGTCCATCCAAAACCCTATGTTTTCGATATACTCGATATCGTAGTTAATCATTTCGCCAAGTGTGGAATGTGCGCGGTTTTTTATCTGCCAAAGACCTGTCATGCCTGGTTTTACTATCGTCCTTATAGAACGCTGGTATTCGTTACCACAAAGTGTAATTTCTGAAGGTCTTGGTCCTACGAGGCTCATATCACCCATAAGCACATTGAAGAATTGGGGTAACTCGTCTAAACTAGTTTGTCGAAGGTATTTACCAAATTTAGTAATTCTCGGGTCCCCATTTTGTTTGACAAAGGTACCGTTAATTATTTCATTTTTGATATTTGTATAATCTTTGTCACTATTTTGCTCCATGCTTCTGAATTTATACATCACAAATTCTTGCCCATAATGTCCAACCCTTATTTGCTTGAATAGAATAGGACCTTTGGAAGTGAGCTTGATCATTATAGCTAAGAACACCATTAAAGGTGAAAAGAAAATAATCAGAAAAGTTGATACAGCTATGTCGAACATACGCTTGAATGCTAAAAAAAACTCTTTGTTTTCCACTGATTGTCTCAACTCAAGGACATCACCAGAATTAACATCATGAAAGAATTCCATTAAAAAACTCCCTAAATTAATAGAAACATGATGAATAATTTTGCTATAAGTATTACCTATTATAATTACACAAGGTACCTTTTACTACCAATAATGAAACCTGAAATTATTAAACAAGGTAATATTATTTGTCCCTAAGCACTCCTTTTTTATTTTTGTGTACATTTACAAACGTTAAGACAACTGAACTCCATTTATTCTTCACTTTTTTAAAAAATTTTTTATTTTTTTTTAAAAAAGTCATCATTCTACCAGACTAAACCAAACAAAGCATCAATAATCAGTATAGATGCAGCACTAAGAGTGAATGCCCTAACGGTGCTATTTCCAACTCCTTCGGCACCGCCATAAGTACTTAATCCTACATGAACACCAATCAATGCAGTCACGCCACCAAATAGGAATGATTTGATTAACCCTACTGCCACTTCTTCTATTTTGAAAAATCGTTGGACTGAATCAAAGAAAATTGCGAAAGAAAAATCAAATTTTATGGCAGTTAAAATATAACCCCCCGCAAGAGCAACCAAATTGGAGAAAACAGCGAGTATAGGCATCATTATCAGAGTGGACACTGCACGTGGCATTGCAAGGTACCGATTACGGTCTATAGCCATCAATTCTAAGGCGTCAATTTGCTCTGTTACTTTCATAGTGCCAATTTGGGCTGCCATTGATGCTCCTACTCTGCCAGCAATTACCAGAGCAGTAAGAACTGGGGTAAGTTCGGTAAACACTACCGTAGCAATTGATGAGCCTAAGAAGGGTTTTGCAACACCAATCAAATTAAACTTATCGAAAAGGTTGGTCGCCTGCAATGCAGCTATGGCTCCAGTAAACGAACCTATCAAAACAACAAGGGGCAATGAATCTGCACCAACAATTACCATTTGGTCAACTACCAACCTTCTATCCTTAAAAAATCGGGGAAAATAGCGGGCGACGTTGATAGATAGTATAATTATCTGCCCAATTTCCTTAAAAAAATTAATTATTTTCTTCCCAAAAAAAGCAAAGAATTGTTCCATTTATATGATATTATAGTTTATTCTTATAAGTCGCGTTTTATTATAATCAAGGTTTTGTCGTCATTATATACCGAGCCAGCAGAAAATGTCTGTACATCTTCGATTATCTTTAAAGAAATATCTTTAGGATGAAGATTTTTATTTACTTTTATGTGATTTATCAACCTTTCTTCACCGTACATTTCTTTATTGGTATTCTGGTATTCGGTAATACCGTCTGTATAGATTGCAATAATATCACCCTTACGCATAATGATATTTTCTACATTAAACTTTTGCTTACGTACAATTCCCAGCAAACCACCCGTAGGTTCCAGCATCTGTACTTCATCGTTCTCGTATCGATAATAAACGGGTGAGCAATGACCTGCATTGGCATATAATACCAATCTATTGCTGGTAAGTGATAATTCGCAGTAGAATAAGGTAACAAATCTCTCGTAAGGAAAGGTGTCGAAAATCAGAGTATTTAACCTTGAAAAAAGGCTCGATATTTTAGGGGAAAAAGCCTGTGCCATTCTTACCGCCCCTGATACAAACAATGCCTGAATGGCTGCCGGCAGTCCTTTACTTGCAGCATCGCTCACCAATATGCCCAATCTTTCCTCTTCGTCATCTTTGTTTCTAAGATAATCAAAGTAATCTCCACCTACATCACTATCGGGAATACACACTCCATAAACTTTATAATCGTGAAACTCTACATCATGTTCGGGAAGCAAATTGCGCTGAATTTCTGATGCCTTAACCAAATCACGGCGGAATCGTTTTTGTTCTTCTTTGCTCACCAATCCTCTGATTGTGATTGTTGCAACACTTGAAATGATTGAAAGTACTTCGTAAAAAGACTGTAAGATTTCATTTGCATTAAATCCAAGCAAATATTTAAAATATCTGCCATCGTCAGTTTTGATAATTTCTCCAACCCCTGTCACTGAATATACAAAAATGCCTGATGACAGCAGCACAGGGTCTTCCTCTTTGTTAAGTGTAGTTCTTTTCTCGTGAAGGTCTTGTATTATTGGTTGGTCAGCTATTTTAAAGGAGTAATTATCGGGGACTTTGACCACATTACCATATTGATATTTTAAGGAATATTCTAATGCATCAGAGTGTATTTCCCAGATTCTACCACCAATAATTTCAAACTCTTGGTGGTCAACAATTTCTTGTACTAATGATTTTAAAAATTCGCCTTCATCTTTGAATGTACCCGAAGCAATTTTTTCTACAATTTTATAAATTTCCCTCTGGTTAAGGGATGCGTTATCATAATAATCCATAATATTTGTTTACTTATTTAATTAAACCTGCATCATGCAATGCCTTTGTAATAATTAGAGAATTTTTCTTGGTAATTGGCAATAGTGGTAGCCTTAAGTAATTTTCCAACAAACCCATTTTGCTAAGTATAGACTTAACAGGTATTGGGTTTGATTCTATAAAATTCATTTGCATCAATTCCAATAATTGGTAATGCAGTTTTCTACTCTCGTCAATTTTGCCTTTGAGTGCAAAATTAACCAACTGTGAAAATTCCTTTGGCAACTAATTAGCAATAACTGATATTATCCTCTTGCCTCCAATAACGATAGTC
>Ga0100379_10004313_pt1 | contig 12584 bp, 13 predicted proteins | sample CryGeymeta201503_FD_80418 | JGI IMG/M metagenome (GOLD analysis project Ga0100379, IMG submission 80418) | Groundwater microbial communities from Crystal Geyser aquifers in Utah, USA - Crystal Geyser metaG 2015-03 | ecosystem: Environmental > Aquatic > Deep subsurface > Groundwater | place...
AAGTCTTATACTAATATGTATAGAAGACAAAAAGTCAACAGATTTTATATCAATTAGTGATTTTAGTAAATATTGTTGGTTTGGTGGAGACGACGAAGAAGGTCCGAATAGATATTTTGATAAAGTTGTTCAATATGTTTGTTTTCAAGATGGTTATGTAGCAATTAATTTTGATAATTCTGCTATTGATTTTTCAATGAGTTTTGAGGTAATAAAGTTTATCAAAGATATTTGTGAAAAAGGAGATGGATTGCTAATTGATGAAAATAAAGATGGTAATTAATATTATATTTATGTATTACATTTAAGTGTTTTATAATAATGCTTTATAATGTTTTGTGTAATATTGTTAATACTTTACATAATATCATTTACTATTTTAGATGTTAAGATCTTCAACAATAAGTACATTCCAACAAAATTAGTGTACAAAGAACTTCCTGAAATGGAAAAATTAAATAAAGATTGTAGTTTAAAATATTTAGAATTTCATAATAAATTCAAACATCAAAGTTTATTCTTTTTAGAGTTTGGTAAGAAAGTTATACAAGGCACAAAGTTTACAATCGAAGCTATAATATTATTTTCTATTCAACTTGCGTATTATAAATATACAAACAAAATAGAACCAATTTGTAATATAAGTCATACAAGGAATTTTCAGATGGGTTCGACAGCATATCATAGAGCGACAACCCGAGAGTCATCAAATTTTGTAAAGATAATGGCTGATTATAAAGCCCCTAGAGAACTAAAACTAAGACTTGGAGTCGAAGCTTCTAAAATCCTTAATGCTGATCTAAAAGACGCCTATAATGGAAAAAGTGTAAACGGACACATACACGGACTTCTCTCAGTACTAAAGCCAAACGAAGAAGTTCCTAAACTATACAAAAATGAACTATTAATAAAGTCAACAATTTATAGAATATTTACTAGACAAGTTGATAATGACTCTATTCTTTTGAGTTGTAGTCCTTTATATAGTTGTAGTTTAGAAGATAGTATTGGATTATGTTATATTATTAAAGAAAACTCAATACAATTTTTTGTTACTTCGGTTGATATGGATGTAGATAAATTTATAGATTATTTAGTAATGTCATTAAGAGAATTAAAATTGTTGAACTTTTCGAAAGATTATTCGAGATATTAATCGATATTAATTGAGTAAGGTGCATTGTCGATAAATATTATTAAATTTTATTAATACTAAATCAAAATATTTATATTAATATTAGTAAATTAATTATATAACTTATATCTTAATTAACAAAATAAACTTTATTTTAATAATTATATAAATTTATTGAATTCATTAATTTTGATAACTTGAATTATATTATTTAAAGTTTTAATCTTATTTTTCGACAACCTTTTCATCAACCTTCTCGTCTTTCTTCTCATCTTTCTTCTCATCTTTCTTTTCATCTTTCTTCTCATCTTTCTTCTCATCTTTCTTATCATCTTTCTTATCTTTCTTATCTTTTTTCTCATCTTTCTTTTTGGTTGGTTTATATCCTGGGAGTAACTCTTCAATATAGGGGATAAAGTCAGTATTCATATAAGGAATAAGTACATCTGGAACTCTTAGTCCTTTTTCTGTTTGATAATTTTCTAATAAACAACATAATGTTCTTTCAGTAGCACATAAAGTTCCGTTTAACATATGTACGTATTTTTTTTCGTCTCCTTCAACTTTTTTATCAGTTCTTAATCTAACATTAACACTTCTAGATTGATAATCGGTACAGTTAGATACAGAACATAATTCTCTATAGCTGTTATAGCCTGGGAACCAAGCTTCGAGATCGTATTTTTTGGCTGCGGCATCGTTAAGAGCACCACTTACAATAGTAATAACCTTTTAATATTAATTATTATTTAATAAAAATTGTTATTACTTGATAAGGAAGTTTCAAAGATTGATAAAAAGCTTCTGCGTTATGTAACATTTCGTCATGCATCTTCCAAGATTCTTCCTATAATTAGTTAGTTAGATTATGTTTATTTATATAATATTTATTCATTAAGTAAACTTACTGGTGTAGTAAGACAAAATTGCTCAACCTTCTCAAATTGATGTACTCTAAATATTCCCCAAACATCTCTACCTGCTCCTCCAGCTTCCTTTCTGAAGCAAGGGGATAATCCACAATATCTTATTGGAAGTTCGTGTCTTTCTAACCACTCATCTTTATACATGCAAGAAATGGGTTGTTCGGAAGTTGCGATTAAATAAAATTCACCTTGTTCAGGGTTTTTTTCGTCGTGCTTTTCGTCAGTTTTTTCATGTTTTTCATCATGATCATGAGTTCTGGTAGAAACTCTATATAGGTTAATATTATGTTAATTATAATAATAATTACTTATATAATTGTTCGTCAAAATCTTCGAGTTGTGCAGTTTCAGCCATAACATCTTTTTTCATAAAATATGGTGGTTGAATAGGAGTAAAATTCTTATTAGCTAAAAATCTAGTACCATACATTTGTAAAGCTTGATTAAGTAACATTCCAGGTCCTTTTAAGAAATATCCTTTATGTCCAGATACTTTGCTACCTCTTTCTGCATCATATCCACCTATCCATTTTAAAATTTCATGATGATGGGCTTTTCCTGGAACTCCTTTTTCAGGGATAATTAAATTTTTATCGATGTCTCCCCAAGTAGTTTCAATTCTGTTTTTTTCTTCATCTTTAGAAACTGGTACAGATTCATGAACTATATTTCCAATTTTAGAATATGTAGATGTTAATAAATCAAGTGCTTTTTTTTCTTCTACTTTTATTACCTCGATTTCTTTTTCAATTTCAACTTTTTTATTTATTAGATCTGTGCAGGGGTCTTTAGAGTTAACTTTTTTTAACTTTCCAATATCTTCTTTAACAATGTTTAAATTCATTCTTAAAGTGTCAAATTTGGATATCACTAATTGAATAAGTAAGTATTAATTTAATGTAAATAATGAAAAATTAAATAAAAAGTTGTATAGGAATTTTATTATAATTACAAGATTTCCAATTTTTATCTAATTCTACACATTCATCTACTCTGTCTAAAGTTTTAAATCTCCTGTTTTGAGATTCATCAATAATTTGTCTGTTTTTTCTTAATAGTTCTAAGTCAATCATTTTATAAATAAATATATAATTAAATATGATAAATTTCTTGATATACTATGAAAATTTGAAAATAAAGTAAATAAAATATATGAAATAATACAAATAATAGTATTTAATATACTAATTTTTATCAATTATCTTAATTTTTAGGAGTAAAAATAATAACTAAATTAAAATGTCAAGTTTATTTAAAAGTGATAATGACTCAATTAAAAAGGATCCTGTGTTCAGCAGTCCAAATAAAAGTCTTCTAGTTTCAGATTTAGACTCATTTTATCAAAATATTTACGAATATTACCATCAAAAAGGTTACAGAAACATTTTAACAAATATCATTTTAGAAAATGTAAGCTTTTTCTTCTCCGTCAATTTTATCTTTATAAACTCAGCAGTGATAGATTGGCTTAGTTTAATTAAGTCCTGCAGAGATAAAAAGAAATGTGAATTAGATTCAGATTTTATAAATATACCCTCTTTAAATGCCTTTTACGATAACAAGATTATGTATTGCTTATATATTCTATTCATTGTGTATTGTGTTGTCTTCTTCCTTAAGTCTTTTCAATTTTATTTAAAAATGAAAGCAACCAGAGAAATCTATAGCAACAAACTGAAACTAAGAAAGAAGGACCTTGAGAATATAACTTTTACAGAGATAATGAATAAGCTTATATCACTTCAGAAGAATGAAAACTACTGCAGAGTTAAAGATGAAATAGATCATTATGATATTATCTCCCGTATTAACAGAAAGGAAAACTACCTTAACGGACTTATTTCCAATAAGATATTAAGATTTACAGTTAATATTCCGTTTATAGGACTGAAAGACTATTACTCAAACTATATTGCAAGTAACTTAATGAATTGTATAATGAATTATGCTTTTATAGATGAACATGTTAAAATTAATAAAAAGTTTTTGAATACAAGACAGCTTCAGTTTAGAATTTTGTACTATATGTGTCTCGAAAGTATTTTTATCTTACCAAACTTTGTTCTAAAATTATTATTTTGGGTTTTTACAAACGCTGATGACATCAAATCTAATCGAAATATCAATCAAAAAATATGGTCTCCTTATATTAAACTAAAGTTCAAAAATTACAATGAGTTAAAACATCATTTCGAAAATAGAATGAATCAATCTTATTATTGTGCAGAGAAATTTTTATCATGCTTCCAAGAAAGATTCTTTAGCCTTGTCGCAAAATTCTTATCTTTAATCTTAGGTTCATTTTTGATTTTGATTACTGTTTTAACATTGATTGATGATAGTTTATTATTCGATTTAAGGTTTTTCGGAAAGAATCTTGTTTGGTTTACATTCGTTTTAGGATTTGCTCTAAGTGTTAAGCAAGGTCTCTCTAGTAAAAATGATGACGAAATATTGAAAGAAAATATAGATTATATGGAACTTACTGAGTTAAAGGAAGACAACTATAAGAACATTATTAATAAAGTTGTTAACATTCCTGAGTCATGGAGAGTAAGACAGAATTTTTCTTCCAAAGTTAAAGAGATGAGTAAGTACTATAGCTTTAGTATTTCTCTATTGATTGATGAGTTAATAAGTATAGTGCTGTTTCCGTTCTTTTGGTTAAAATTATTCTTACAGGCATCTGATATTATTTCGTTTTTTAATAATTGTACTGCTCATTTAGAAGGAATAGGAGATATTTGTAGTTTATCAGTATTAGATAGAAAGAAGTTCTTAGGTTTAAAAGAAAGAAAATTCGGACTAGGAGATGTGAAATATGCTGAAAGGAAGTTTATTAATTCTTACTACTACTTTGAGGTAAGTTAAATTAAATACTATAACATTTATAACTTTTATAATTTATATTTATTTGTTAGAAAAATTTCGGAGTCAACTTAGACAGCAATGATCCTGCAATATTTAATAACATTAATATTTCATTCCTTGAAAAAAATAATGAAATCGGTGAGAAAAAAATTGAAGGAACTACTGTTTCTATTTACGAAACTAATCTCGATAAAGCTCAAATTGCTCAACAAAATTCAGTATTTTCGTTTAAATTTGAGAAAAAGATCTATGAGATTTATATAAAAGATAGAGGAATATTCGATTATTTTGACAAAAAAGATTATGTAATTTAAAAATAATATATAATTTAACGTTTAATTTATAGAAACTGTTTGTTAAAATGGAATTTGATACATTTAGAAGAAACATCTATTATTACATAAATGAGGTAATAAAATTTAAACATTAAAAATTTTCAAATTTTAGACTAATCAAGAACTATTCAAATTGAACGATTTTAACAGTTTGTTTCCAAATCACCCTACAAATTCAGATAAAGAAAATGTAGAATTATATCCATTAGATAATTCTAATATCTCAAATGAATTAGAGTCAGAAAATTTGAATAAAACTAATCAGGATGATCCTAGTAGCGTGTATCTCAAAGTAAGAAATAATAACAGCTCATTTACTTTATAAATATGTTATGGTTTTTGCTTATTCATTGAGCTTTAATGAGTCTGGTTATAAATTTAAAGGATTAGTTAATATATTGTTATATAAGTTATTAAATTTGATTATATAATTTTTTGTTAATATTACTAAATTTAATTTGATAATAAATTAAAAATATATATTATTATAATACTAGATAATAAATTATAAATACTATAGTTAATATTATTATTGAAACGTAATTATATACCACTTAAATATTTAATTAAGAACTCTATAAAATATTTAAGCTCTTCAAGTTGATTTTTTTGAATTACTGGATTGACATGATTTATTACTATTATTATCACTAGCTTTACTTGAATTACTTGAATTATTTATGATATTTTCGTTGTTATCTTCAGAATTATCTTCAGCATTAACTTCAGCATTAATTTCAGATTTAGCTTCAGCATTACTTTCAGTAATAACTTTAGCATTGTCCTTATCATTATCCTCCATATCATTCTCTTTATCATTATTAATATTAGATTTAAGAGCAACATTCGGGGTACTAGTTATAACATCATCAACTTCCATCATAGCTGCACCTGCCACACTTGATACACTTGCTATACTTACTACACTTGCCTTACTTAAGTCATCACAATTTTTTATTACAAATTTTAAATCGTTAGTTACTTCATTAGTACTTTTTGGCTTATCGTTTGAATCTACTTGTATTAGCTGAGTTAATTGTGTTATCTGTGTATTTTGTGTCTGTGACTGTGATATTTGTGAATGATTAATGCAATACGAAATATCATTATTGTCGTGATATATTTTATCTACAATAATATTTACATAGTTATTATTATCATTATTTATATTGTTTTTATTATTGTAATTGTTATTGATGTTGGTATTACTGCCAGAATAGTAACCATAATTATTATCGACTCTTTTTAGTTCTAATAAATAATTAGTAAAAAGTAATTATAAGTGTTTTAATATTTAAAAATACCCTTTATACCAGTACTACCTGTTCCTCCAGTTCCATTTGCTAAGATTCCCTTCTTATAATAATCACACTCTTTGCATACAAATATAAAATCAGGACTTTCTATTATATCAATTGATAAATCTTTAATATGATACACACAGGCTTGATGATACCATTGAAATCCAAGGCATTTATCTTCACTGTCGCAACCTATTTAATAATTAGTTAAACATTGTTATATTACATATCATCTTATCTCCTAATGTATATTTCTTATTACAATAACAATAGAGATTATTATCCTCAACAAAATCTTGTATTGTGTTGTTATTTTCTGAGTTATTTCTTATAACGTTTACTAATTTGTTTTTTAGTCTACGTTTATTTTTTGATTTCTTTTCTATTCGCTTGAATACATGGCGGTCGAAGCTAACTTGATCAGGTATTATATGTAAGTATTGATTATAAATATCTTTTGTTTTCATTTTTTCGATTTTGACCATATACCAAGGGAAGGTAATTGGATTTAGAGTTTGGAAGTAAGAAAGTCCGTTATTCTGTTTTGGTCCGAAGTCAAAATAATTTTTGTCTTTATCTGTTAGTTTTTGGGCCTTTTCTTTTTGTTCATCTTCTATTAACTCTTTGGATTGCTTTAGTTCTAGTAGTTCTTTTAACTTTTTGTGTTTTCTTTTAATTACAACATTTATATTTGATATCTTCAAAACTATATCACGCACTTGACTAATAATCTTCTTCTTTATCTTTTTCAATAAAATTGGTTTTTTCAGTACAATCTTTTTGTGTATGTGTTGTGAATGTGATTTTATTACGAATTCATTATTATATTTAGAAAGACAATCATAATTCTTCAATAAAATTTTGCCAAAATGTTTAATTTCTTCGATTATTCTTTGTTTTTTAAGATCAAGTGCCTTTAATAATTTCTGAGGCCGATGAACTTGGCAGAATATAATATGTTTAGTTCCTCCATCAACACTTTTATGGGGTTGTTCTAAGTAGTATTTGTTGATTCGTGCACATTCGACATGAAATTGGATATTACAATCAGCTACAATAAAAAATAATAAAAATTAATAAAAGTTAATAAAAATTATTATGAATTATTATAAAGTTATCATACTATGATCGCATTTGACAGTTGGTCCTACGTATTTCTTAGTGCATATATGGCAGTATTCTTCCCATCTCTTTTTTTCTATCTTATCGATATCTAATGTAAGTAAATAATATATTAGTAATTAGTAAATTGAAAATTAAATAAATTATATAAAGTTTAGTACCTCTTATATCATCATTTCTATCTTTATCTCCAAATGTAATTTCTGGTATCCATTGAGCACATGAAATATGTACCCAAGAGTAGTTTTCAGGATTCTTAAGTCTTTTTATTCCTAAAAGAAAGTAAATAATTTTTTATAATTTATTATGTATAATTACTTGATGGTAGCAATTCTAACATTGTCTTTTCTTGTTTATTTTTACTAAATTTAGTACTTTTTAACAGTTTTTTCTTTGGTGTATTGTTTTTAGGTCTTCTCCTCTTTTTCTTCATTAATTTATCATAATTAGAATCATTAGCCATATCTTTCAAGTAAGGACTACATTCAAATTTGATTTTTGAATCATAACCAGGCTTAGCTTGTGATTTTAATGGATTTTTAAACTCTATACTATTTATATTTGATAAGTTTGTATTAGTATTATTGATTAAATCTTGAGAATTAAACTGTTTGAAAGATGTATTAGTTAATGTTTGAGTAGTGTAGATATCATCATCCTCATTATTGTCATTATTATCGTTACTTTCTGAGTCATCGTAGGAAATTTTACTTTGTTTTGTATTAGAATAATAAAAGCCTAATTTTTGTTGAGTATTATCATTAAGGTTTTTGTTTTCATTTTCGTTAAGATTTATATTGGGGTTTTGATTAGATAATTCGCTATTTAGTAAGCAATTAACTTTGGGACTATCACTTTGAATATTTTGGTTGAATTGATTGAATTGATTATTTTGATTGTATTGGTTATTAAGTTTATCAATTGAATCTGGAACATCAAAATCATCTTTAAATATATTGTTACTGATGCTATAAAATAAAGAATCAAATTAACATTATATGAATTATATGAATTATAAGTATTATAATTATTGCAATTACAATTTTCTGCTTTTATATCCAACACCTAATTTTGGAACACTTTTGATACTGCTATATCTCCCTTTTCCCCTACTTCTACTTGTGTTACTTGATTTACTATTTGAATCCATTTTTACAGGACTTAGGTTAACTACTTTATCTACATTACTTTCTGTATTCTTATCATTCTTATCATCAATATCCATATCCGTATTTTTCTCTGTATTCTTATCCATATCATTCTTTACCTCTAAGTCAGAATCATCACTATATACATTTATCTCTTGATTTCTCTTTTCTTCTTGGATTATTTCTCCTATTAACTTTTTAGTCACTCCAATATTCTTTATCTGCATAATAATTCTGCAGTCTATATTACTCTTTTTAATACAAGACTTCATAGCACCTCCTTTAATCGGACATAATAAACATTCCAACTCATAAGCTTTTGTTTTACCGAATACTTGACATGTATCACATATCCAATCATCTTTTGGAATAATTAATATTCCGTAGCATAGTTGATGAACAGCTATATTGCACTCCTAATAATGAATATAAATATTTAAGTAATAAACTTATAGCATTAACTTATAATAGTTATAATATTACCGAGCAAAAGACTATTAAGTCATTATCCTCATAATCACCATCATTACAGATTGAACAGACAATATCATCTGCATTAACGTTACTTTGTTCCTCTTCAAATTTAGATAAAATCTTTTTATTTCCCATGTCAGCTGTTAAATCATATGTGTTGTCGTGTCTCTGATTTAAATACTTAAAATATTTATTTTTAGAATAAGAAATAAACTGCATGTCTAAATTTAAATTATTCTTATCGTAGCTCTCAGAATCATATTCCTTAAAATCAGTACAAATTAAGTTAGTTCTGTTTGCTTTCATATTATTCTTGATCTCGTTTAAGTTTGCTTTTACTCTTGCACTAACATCAGTTAATGATCCAGACAGCTTTGTTATCAAATGATCGATTGAGGTTTGTTTTTTGCTATTGGGTAACTCCAGTTTATACATTTCTGACTGTATAACCATGTCATCTGTATTACTGTCTTCATCGTTTATATTACTAAGTTTATTAAGGCTAGTTTGTATTGGACCATTAGTATTAATATTGTTTTGGTTTAGATTATTTGGATTACTTATATTGTTTTTAGTTTGACTTTCTACTGGTATAAAAACCTTAGAATCAATAACTGATGCCATATCAGCTATAAAATTTCTCTTATTTGCTATACTTAAGCTCTTATGTTTTGAATTTTGCTTTGAATTCATTACTTTTTCCATAACTTTATTTACTTGTTCTTCGATATAGTTATAGTTTTCCTTATCCGAAAATTCGTTTGAACAAAACGGAAAGTAGTTTGAGCAAATATAGAACCAATAGGCTGTTGGGGTTAAATTGTTTCCTAATTTAAATGTTAATAAACTATAGTTTTATTAGGTTAAAAATAAGCAAAAGAGATTAGACTTTGACATATTTATATTAAAATATATACTAAAAAGTTGATATATAATATTCACTTGTCTTTAATTCAAAAATTCAAATATTTAGTGAAAGAATATATAAATAAAGAATATTTTAATTTCTTTTAACTTAAAACTACAAAAGAACTAAAAAAGAAAGCTATTATGTTTAAACATATTTAATGTATAAATGGATAAGTTAAAAAATTTGAAAAAGATTAAGTATTCTTTAAAATAATGGTAATAAGTAGGAATTCACCTAATATAAAGGAAATATTAAAGGACTTAATAAAGAATAAATCGATTACCTGGGTTAGCTTTTAATTTTTGAAGGCGCTCATCTTCCCAATCGAAGGATAGCATATTCTGGTAGATGCTAGAAAATTCTTCGTAGGTTCCTTCAGTAATAGCGTTTAGAACTCTTCTAAATATAAAATTGTTCGATATAATTTTTGAATCTCGCTTTACTCCAATATTTTTGCATTCACTAGCTTGCTTCTCGTTGTTAGTCATGATGTTATTATCCTTCATAGTATATTAATAATAAAAATTCTTAAAGTTATTTTAAAGAACAAAAATATAGTTTATATATATTAAGTTAAATTAATTAGAGTGCTATATGAAGTAATAACTTTTTAGTTGTTCTATTATTTTTACTATTAAACACAATATAAATCATTATATATGTAATTGCGTTTATACACAACTCTAACAATACACTATAACTATACTTGCAACATATATTTATATATAATCCCTTATTTTTTCTATATTATGTTTTAATTGCTTAATATGCTAAATATTAATTGCATAATATCATATCTTATTGCTTTAATTGCTTTATTCTTTATTAAAAAATAAATAATATATTTAAAATTAAAATGTAATTACATACTTTTCTAGGTTGTTTCATGCATTATTTAAGAAAAATAACTTATGTTGGTATTATCTTAGTAATATTCTTCTCTTCTATTCGTAACTTTTAATTAATTTTCTAAACTAATTTTCCTAATTATTATTAAAGATAAGTAATTCAATGAATGTAATAAAGGAAGCCTATATACTGCTACAATAGCTGATGTCAGTTCCATTTCATTTATATTATAATTATTAAAATATATAACAATAATATTATAATAATTAGTATATGAACATTTTATGATGTTTTAAATTTTGTATTTTTATATTAGCGCTAAATATTATAATTTTAAATGAATAAAGAATAATTATGAATAGGTTATTATTTTTTTAACTACTTAATTGGTAATTAAATTTAAATTCTTATTAAATAAGATAATGGATTTAATCGAGTACTCTCTGCAAATATCTACTTTTATGCTATTTTAATATACTGGAATAAATGTTTTTAATATAAATTATAATAAAACATCTTATTTTATATATAAAACTTATAATAATTTAAATTTATACATAATTAATATGTAATTATTAATATTATTAATATTATTATTACATTTTAATATTAATTTGTAGACAATATAATTAAATGAATTCTTTTCTAAGCAGCAATAAAATTATCAAAATAGATTGTTTAAATAATGTTTCCTATTATGATGATAACACAATTGTGAATATTAAAGTAAATCTATTTAAATATTTTGAAAATCAAGAAGAAAACTTTATGGAACTTCAATATTTATTAAATAAAATCAATCCGTCATGGAGGCTTGATTCTGTTTTAAACAGTCAAACAATTTGTAATGATATACGAAAAAAGCATATTGATTTTATAATTACTTCTGAAGAATGTTTAAAATTATTAGAAACTTTTTGCAATAGACAGTATAATATGGAATTCTTTGGTTTTGAAAATTATATTGAAGACTTATCAAAAATATTAATAAAAGTGTTTAATATTCTGGAGAAAGAATACAAAATTCAAACATATAAAGATTTATATATAATAATAAATCCAGACAGCACCGAAAGTGGATTAAAACGATTCAGACGATCTCATTCCTTTAAAAATACAAACTTCCTAAATTCACCTATTAGTAATAAAAAGATTACACCAAACTCTAATATCGGCTCTTCAGGTGGAAAAATAACATCAAAGCCAGGAGTAGAGACAAAATTTTCATCGTCTTCTTTTTTTAAACCAATGTTTGAAAATATAGCTAACTGTATCTTTCCAGACGGAATCAAAGGCTTAATCGATCAATTTTCCTTTATTAAGTCTCTTAAGCTATTTATTCCAAATAAAAACTTTATACTAGAGAACTATATACTAGTATTATCTAACCTTACATGGATATTTCCAAATCTACTTCAGATAGATTTAGACTTAGAGACTTATCTATTCGCTGAAACTAATCCTAGAGACACAATAATGGACGAAAAATGTGAAAATTTTATACAAACAAATA
>Ga0100379_10004339_pt1 | contig 12550 bp, 10 predicted proteins | sample CryGeymeta201503_FD_80418 | JGI IMG/M metagenome (GOLD analysis project Ga0100379, IMG submission 80418) | Groundwater microbial communities from Crystal Geyser aquifers in Utah, USA - Crystal Geyser metaG 2015-03 | ecosystem: Environmental > Aquatic > Deep subsurface > Groundwater | place...
ATGGTGTAACTGGCAACACGTCTGGTTTTGGTCCAGAAGAGTCTAGGTTCGAGCCCTAGTCGGACAACGCTAAAAATCCTTTCAGTTTACTGGAGGGATTTTTTTTTGCCTTGAGAGGGAGTCCACGGTCGACTGTCGACAGACCACGGCAAAAATGACCATAGACGATGGACCATAGACCATGGTTTTGTTGATCCGCAGCAGCAATTCGAAATCTCGAAACTTCGAATTCTCGACCAGTCTAAATCCGTCGAATATACCTCACCCGAATATGCGTTTCGAATCCATGAATTGAACCTACTGTAATGGAGCCTCCACCTGCTAATTGACCTCGCTCCTCGTAATAATTACTCAAATCGCTGACGCCTAACAGGCCGATGGAAAAGCATTCCTTTTCAGAGAAGCGATAACCAACCGCTAAATTGAAGGTGCTTGAAAGGACAGCGCGCGATGTCAGGTACCTGCTCTCTTCATTAATATGCTCAGCCAAAACGAGTGCTGGCCGAAGTCCTAAACCCATTCGAGGATGCCATTTTTTCTTACCGACAAATTCAATTCCGAGCGGCAGAGCCAATAAATGAGATTGAATATCCAAATTTTGACGATAGGCATAGGCAAGTCCTCCTTTTAGGTGAAATGGTAAGCCAATAGTTTTTTTGGAAGAGGAAGCGGATATCAATAATCCTAAAGGACGATTGTACCCCGCTGGAATTGGAATAGGCGGAATCAGACCACCAGAGTAGGCATTCTGTGCACCAACAGATACTCCAAACTCCAAAGCATTTTGTGCCTGCGCTGAATTGGCAGTTAGTCCAATCAGGTAAACCAAAAAAAGCAGTATAGGGATGTTTTTCATGTATTGAATGCAGGTTCAAATTGGGTAAAAATAAGAAATCCCATTGAATGGTTTCACTTTTAGTCCACAGTCGACTGCCTTGTTGATCCACTGCAATTTGCCTAAATCTCGAAAACTCTAACCATCTCATAATCTCTCATCACTTCGACTGACCGTGATTATTGTAGTAACCCTTCGTTTCTATTGGCCGCTCAGTGACCGCTGACTAAAAAATATTCATCCATCTAACCATCTAACAAACTCATTGTCTCTCGCTAAGTCGACCTTTAACATTTTATTCACATTGCCCGATACTATACCCTGTTTAGCTACCTTTGCAAAGTCTTAAAAATCATTGCCGTGAATAGCGCTTATAAAAACCCCGTCAAGATCTTTTCAGGAACAAGTTCTGAATACATTGCTACCAAAATTGCCGACCATTTCGGACAAGAATTGGGAGAAATCAGCCTTAGTCGTTTCAGCGATGGTGAGCTGCACGCCAACTTTGTTGAGAGTGTACGTGGTTGTGATGTCTTTTTGGTTCAATCCACTTTTGCTCCTTCAGATAACTTGATGGAACTTTTGTTGATGATTGATGCTGCCAAACGTGCTTCGGCACATTATATCACTGCGGTGATTCCTTATTACGGATTGGCCCGCCAAGATCGTAAAGACAAACCTCGTGTTGCCATTGGCGCCAAAATGGTTGCCGATATTTTGATGGCCGTAGGCGCGCATCGTGTGATGACAATGGATTTGCACGCGGCACAAATTCAAGGATTTTTTGATATTCCGGTAGACCATTTGGATGCTTCGGTAATCTTCATTCCGTATATCACCAACCTTAAACTAGAAAACCTAACCATTGCTGCACCAGATATGGGGGGTACGCCAAGAGCCCGTTACTTCAGTAATATGCTCAATTGCGATTTGGTGGTATGTAATAAAGAGCGCAAAAAAGCCAATGAGATTGCAGGTATGACCGTAATCGGAGATGTGCAAGGCGCTGATGTGATTATCGTCGACGATTTGGTTGACACCGGTGGAACATTATGCCTTGCAGCGAAAATGATGAAAGAGCGTGGTGCACGTTCGGTTCGTGCTTTTTGTACACATCCAGTTTTATCTGGTAAAGCTTACGAAAACATCGAGAATTCAGAATTGGATGAATTGGTGGTTTGTGATACCATTCCATTGAAAAAAGAGTCGGCAAAAATTCGCGTTTTGAGTACTGCTCCTCTATTTGCTGATGCCATTCGTAATGTGGTAGAATACGGATCTATTAGTAATTTATTTAAGATTAGTAATTCTTACCAACCTTCGCTAAATTTGCAGCCCAAAGAAAATTAAGAAATGAAAACAATTCTGCTGAAAGGCCTTGAAAGAGAAGCAGTTGGAACCACTTCTGCAAGAGCAACGCGTGAAGCTGGTATGGTACCTTGTGTACTGTATGGTGGTGAAACGCAATTGAACTTTGCAGTTTACAGCGATGACTTTAAAAACCTTATCTACACTCCGAACACCTATTTGGTGAAAATTGAAGTGGGTGATAAAACCTTTAAAGCAATCGTTCAAGAAGTGCAATTCCATCCAGTGAATGATACCCTCATTCACGTTGACTTCCTCGAAGTTAAGGAGGATAAGCCAGTTGTACTGTCTGTTCCAACTATTGTAAAAGGAAACTCTCCTGGTGTTAGAGCCGGTGGACGTCTAGCCCTTAAATTGAAAAAAGTACGTATCAAAGGTATGTTGTCAGACCTACCAGATGCGATTGAGGTAGATATCAGCGCTATTGAGCTTGGTAAATCTATCAAAGTGGAACATATCAATATTCCAAAAATTGAATTATTGCACGCACCTAACGTTGCAATCTTGACCGTTGAAGCCACACGCGCTACACGTCAAGCTGCGAACGACGCTGCTGCACTTGCTGGAGGAAAATAATCCCCGAGCACAATGCATTAAAAAATCCCGGAGCTGCTGCTTCGGGATTTTTTTTATGTCTTATTCATGGATGGATACTTCTACAAGTCTCCACCCTTGAATTGAATTTATTGTGTGACCTTGCTCTTTCCAAACTCCTTGTTGATCTTCAATTACTTTATTTGGAAATAAAACGTACAGCTTACCGTCATGAACACACATCATATGATTTTCCCATTTCTGACCAATTAATTGTGTTGGCGTTTCTAAATAAAAATAAGCCTCACTATACACATTCAAAAGATCAAAATGAAGGACTGTATTTTGAACTCTTCGTATCAATAGTAGGCTATCTGAAAGAAACTTAATACCCATGATTTGGTCTGACTGTATGACATCACTTGTGATTTTTCTCCAATAATCTTGATGTATTTTTTGAGGCCCGAATTGATAGACATCAGTCCAGATTGAAATAGAATCTGCATGAATGGCATTTGGATATAACGAGTCCCTATCGCAGGTTGAGAATAGGCTCAATGCATGAAGAGCTGGTTTATAAATTTCTAACCTATTACTCGGTAGATCAACCCTTGCCATTAAATTTCCAGAGGGCGAAAAATCAAAAGGCTTATGACTATTAATCTGTGCCATGATATTTCCACAGGTTTTTAGGGTAAAACTATCAACGAGCAGTAAACTCTTTTTGTCAATTTTCCCAATAAACATGTCCTTACAGCCACCCTCACATGTATTATCAACATGAAAATCGGTGGTATAAATGAAGTCCTTCGTTTCTACCCAATCTTCAAAACTCCCATACTTCCCAGTCATCGTTGTAACACCGTTCACAGCGTCAATCACTTCGAATAGCTCATATTTCGAATTCGTTTTTACATAGACCAAAACGATGTTATAATCTGTTACGAATAAAAAAGAATCGGTTAATCCAAACCCAGTGAGTTTCGAGAGGTTGCGATCCACAGGAACTTGAAGGGTTTGAACATACTCCAAGTTGGAATCTTTCAAAACAAACAAATCCAAGGAATCATTATCGAGTTGCATAGGGCGACCATTGGAATGAAGCCAATACAATTCATCGTGGTAAAACGATATCAAATCATTGCCTGCAGGACCATATTGAAAAACTGACAATTCAGGAAATATTCCTACTTGGCGTGTTTCCAGTTTCTGTGCGAAACTAGCTTGACCTAGAAGCGCAAAGAAAATCAGGCAAACAGAAATTGATTTGAAGGTCATATTGGAGCCATTGGAAGAAGCAGAACGAATAGTCTGATTGAAATAGTGACTTTCAATATAGTAAAAAATATAAAAATATGACTACGAAATAACCTTGAGTGATTTATGGGTGCTTAGGTTTCGTCGTCCTTCGGCAAGGGACCATTGAAAGTTGACTTTTAGCCGCTAAATAAATAACATTGTAGTCAGGTAGAGCTTGGCCTGTCCTGAGCATATCGAAGGGTCGAGACCCTGGCCATCAGAAGGCTCGAATAGTCACAGCTTCTCGACAAGCTAATCCTTCGCTCAAAAAGCTATGGATTACGCGGTCGAAGTGACTTCTTGTATTGATGCTAAATCAATTTTGTCTCACCCTCTCAAATCTCACCCTCTCATGTCTTTTATCATTTCATATTATGATACACGTTTTGTACGTCATCATCTTCTTCGATACGTTCAATGAGCTTGATTACATCTTCCACCAATTCTTCAGGGACTTCCATCTCAGATAGGGCGATACGTTGCAACTCAGAAGTGATTGGTTCGATACCTAAGGTTTCGAGTCCTTTTGACATATTTCCGAATTCCTCAAATGGGGTATAGATATACCAAACTTCCTCGTCTTCGTCTTGTTGAATTTCTTCTAGTCCAAAATCAATCAATTCCAATTCGAGTTCTTCGATGTCTCGTCCTTCTGGATTGATTTTAAACACTCCTTTACGGGTGAAGATAAAATCGAGGGAGCCCGTTTTACCGAGTGAACCACCGCATTTATTGTAATGACTACGAATATTCGCTACGGTTCTATTGATATTGTCTGTTGCACATTCGGCCAAGATTGCCACACCACCTGGTCCGTATCCTTCATATACCACCTCTTCATACCCTGATTCATCTTTGGATGAAGCTCGTTTGATGGCCGCTTCAATTCGGTCTTTGGGCATATTGATTCCTTTGGCATTTTGCATCGCCACGCGCAATCGCGCATTATTCGATGGATCAGGACCACCGGTTTTTACTGCTAATGCGATCTCTTTCCCTAAACGCGTAAAGCCTTTTGCCATCGCGTCCCAACGCTTCATCTTCCTGCCTTTGCGGAATTCAAATGCTCTTCCCATAGTGTGTAAAAAATATTCTCAAAAATGCAGCTAAAACAGCAGAAACGCAACGATTAACATTGATTATTAAGACGTGAGACGATGAGATTTGAGATGTAAGACGTGAGAGGGTGAGATGTAAGACGAGAGATGATAAGATGTAATACAAAAATAACAATTCACAATTCACAAATCACAATTCATAAATCACAATTCATAAATAGATTGCTAGTCTTCGGTAGAATCAGCGGGGGTCTCGTCGGTTGGTTCGCCGCCGCCTTCGGTTTCTGTACCCTCGTCGTTATGGTCTTCAATCTTGGCTTGTTGCAATAAGATCGGCTCGTCGGGGAACATAATTTTCATCAATTCGCGGATGATGAGATCTCGGTTGTTTACACGTCCGCCTGATGAACCAGTGAAGTTATTGAGGATTACAAAGGTTACGTCAGATTCAGGGAATTCAATCAAACCGGTGCGAAAGCTATTCCAAAAGCCGTAATGCAAGACAACTGGCATGCTATCCCATTCCCGCATTCTCCATCCATACCCATATTCTGATTGGCCACGTCCTCGTGTATAAGTGGTTTTAAAGATATCGTCGCATGTTTCGTTGCACCAGAGATGATCCGCATCAAAACCTTTGGAGAAACGCATCATATCGTCTGCTGTTGAGTAAACGCCCTTATCCCCGGCAATACCGTTGCGATAATCTGTTCCGTATTCCAACCAAGAACGGCCTGTCCATCTATAGCCTAAAATTGGGGTAGGACCATTTGCACTATCGGTTGCTGGATTAAATACATGGGTATTGCACATGCCCAATGGATCGAAGATTTCTGCTTTTACAAAGTCACTGAACCTTTGTTCGGTAACGCGTTCAACGATGGAGGCAAGCAAGGCATAATTGGTATTGCTATAATCGTAGCGGTAGCCTGGGGTATACATGCAGCGGTATTTTTTGATGGAGTAAAAGCTCACCAAATCTTCGTTGCTCATATAATAATCATTCTTCTGCTTTTCCCATTCTAACTGCAAGCGGTAGATATAATCGGGAATGCCAGAAGTATGTGTAAGTAGGTGTTTGATCTTTACCTTATTGAATTGCATCAATTCGGGAAAGTACTTTGTGATCTTATCTTCGGTGCTGATTTCACCTTGTTGAACCAATAGCATGATGGCTGATGCAGTAATTGGTTTACTCACTGAAGCCATCTGATACGGCATATCGTTGGTAATTGTATCCCCCGTTACCCGGTTGGCCACTCCCATCGATTGGTGGTAGACTATGTCCCCACGTCTTGCTACGAGCAATGTTCCGTTGAATAAGCCTCTTGTATGAAGTGCCTTAATAAAAGAATCAATTTGATGCGATTCTTGTTGTCTTTGGTAATCAAGTTGGGCGATGAGAAATTCACCATCCCCTTCACTGTCCCCACCTGATTTGGTAGAGATAAAGAAAAGTAGAAGTAAAATAAAAGCGATACCGCGTTGCATGGTGGTACAAGTAAGCAAATTGTTATCCAATTGTTAGAGAATAACGTTAAAAAGGACTCACAACAGTATGTCGACAGTCCTTTTTTCTATGCGTTTGTAAAAATTAAAGGGTATTGATCTTGATTCGTTTTGAAAGTTCGTCGACGTCGAGTTTGAATTTCTTGTCGGTTTCCATGAGGTCGTTCACCGTTTGACACGCGTGAATCACGGTAGAGTGATCCCTTCCTCCGAAGTGCATTCCGATTGTTTTCAAGGACGACTTGGTCAAATCTTTCGCGAAGTACATTGAAATCTGGCGGGCTTGAACAATCTCACGTTTCCGTGTTTTGCTTTTCACCATATCGATGCTGATTCCGAAATAGTCGCAAACCAATTTCTGGATATACTCGATAGAGATTTCCTTCGACACGTTTTTCACGAAGTTCTTTAGAATCTGCTTGGCCAAATCGAGGTCAATTTCTTTTCGGTTTAACGAAGCTTGAGCCAATAGGGAAATCAAGGCACCTTCCAATTCACGAACATTGGTATCAATGCTATGGGCAACATACTCCACCACTTCCCTATTTAGGGTAATGCCATCGGTATACATTTTATGCTCCAAGATCGCCACACGTGTTTCGAAATCAGGAATTTGCAAATCAGCACTTAGGCCCCATTTGAAACGAGAGAGCAAACGCTCATCCATATCTTTCAAATCCTTCGGTGCCCGATCAGAGGTAAGAATCAATTGTTTTCCGCTCTGGTGGAGGTGGTTGAAAATTTGGAAGAAGATCTCTTGGGTCTTTTCCTTCTTTGCAAAGAAATGTACATCATCAATAATCAATACATCGAGGTATTGATAGAAATTGACAAAGTCGTTATTGTTGTTATTTTTCACGGAGTCGATAAACTGACTCATGAATTTCTCGGCCGATACATAAAGTACCACCTTGTTTTTGTTTACCTGCTTAATGTGATTTCCAATCGCATGAACCAAATGGGTTTTTCCCAAACCTGTTCCACCAAAAACCATCAAAGGATTAAAGGCTGTTCCTCCTGGCTTATTCGCCACTGCAAATCCTGCAGAACGAGCCAAACGGTTGCAATCTCCTTCAATAAAGTTTTCAAACGTGTAATTCGGATTAAGCTGCGCATCAATATTAATCTTCTTTAACCCAGGGATGATAAATGGGTTTTTAATATTGGTGCTGATATTCAATGGAAGTCCTACTTCATTTTGTTCCGCACGCGCCGCACTATTGGTTGGAACATTGATGGTATAGGGTTTGTTTCCTCCACTTCCGTTCTCCACAATGATATTGTATTCCAAACGAGAAGCTGGTCCTAATTCTTGCTTTAAAGTTTTGCGTAAAAGTGTAACGTAATGTTCCTCCAACCACTCGTAAAAGAATTGGCTAGGGACCTGAATGGTCAGCACCTTATTTTCTAGTTTGATGGGCTTGATCGGTTCAAACCAAGTCTTGAAGCTTTGCGGATTTACGTTGTCTTTTATAAGCTTCAGGCAGTTCTGCCAGACGGTTTCACAGGTCATTTCCATTTGAGTAGACATATTCAGTATTCTGTTCGTAAAATTGTTCTTAAAAAAATTATAAAAAAAATTAAAAGCGGTTGAATATTAAGAAACTTTTAACATAGAGTTATGGGCCTTTGCGGCCGTTTTTCCTTTCGTCCAAATTAGGTCCAGTCGTCCCAAAATGACACCTCCCCAACCGGCCTGATTAATGGTAACTGGTGACTGTATTTTGTTCTTAATTTCATCCGGTTTCTCCATAAATGTATGGGTGTGCCCACCCAATATTATGTCGATATTTTCTGATTGGCTCGCTAATACCTGATCAGAAATTTTATTTCCTGAGTACTTGTACCCAAGGTGCGATAAACAGATAACGAGATCACAGTTCTTTTCTTGCTTTAAAAGGGCAGCATATTTATTTGCAGCTTCAATTGGGTCTTGGTATTTTGTTGCTCCATAAAGTGCTTCTGGGACCAATCCATCAAGCTCAATACCAATCCCCAAGATTCCCACTTTCCACTGACCTTTATCCACAATTTTATACGGAGCAAATTTTCCAGCCAATTCCGTTTCTGAAAAATCGTAGTTGGCGCATAAGATTGGAAACTTTGCATGTGGCAATTGTTTTTTCAATCCATTCAATCCTCCATCAAAATCATGGTTTCCCAAAGTTGCCGCATCATAGCCCATTTCACTCATGAGTTTAAACTCGAGTTCTCCTCCATAAACATTAAAATAGGGTGTTCCTTGAAAGATGTCGCCACAATCCAATAAAAGCACCTCATGTCCTTCTTCACGGATTTGCTGAATCAGCTTGGCTCTTTTGGCAGCACCACCCTGACCTTGCAATCGACCCCCATCCATAGGAAAGGGCTCAATGCGACTATGCCAATCGTTGGTATGCAAAATCACCAGGCGTTTCTCCTCCGACTTTGCCCATGCAGTTAGCGGCAGCATTCCCATGCCCATTCCAAGCAATGAAGCTTGTTTGATGAAATTCCGGCGATTCTTACTCATGTCCTATCCACCTTAAAGTTCCAGAACTAGGAAATTCAGCTGTTAAATTAATCTCCTCTACTAAAGCATCGCGAATCAATCCCAGGTATTCTGGTTTCGATCCATTTTGCAAAACCGCGTATCCATCGCCTCCATTATACATGTAGTCGTTGGCTACGAGGGTATATTCTTTATTTAAGTCCAAGTCAGCTCCGTCTATAGATATCTGACTAATTCCTTCTTTAACGCTCACAATAGCTCCTGAAAGTGGCTCTCCTCCTCTTTCTTCGGCGATTTCGAGAATATCCTTCAATAGCCTTCCCTTTACAGTCAGCACCACCATCAGGTTATCGAATGGCATTAACTCGTACATCATACCCAAGGTCACAGGACCCTTTTTTAGGTATGGACGACGAATTCCTCCATGATTCAACAAAGCCACATCTACCGATCTATTTAGCTTACGCGCTGCATTGGCCCTGCAAGCATCAGCCATCCATAGTCCAAGATTTCCATTTGGCTTGTTCTTGGTTAAATCCAACGGCAAATCCACAAGCTTCACATCCATCACAGAATCAATATGCTGTTTGTATGGAAGGGTCATTGCTTGGATGGATGAATCAACGCCTAAGCTGTCAATTTTGTAATACGTTGGCTCAATGGATTGAAGATTCCAGCTGCTGCATGCTTGTCCGAATAGGACAATAAACAACAAGAGATATTTAACTGAATTTTGCTTCATTTTTCAACAGGGGGGTGCAAATAAACCAAAAACATTCAATGAGAAATATTTGGATTTCTAAAAATATGGATAAAGATAGCTAAGTGCTTGATTGCCTTGCTAAAAAAACATGAAATAAATGTGGGAAACTAGCTCCGATAAGCTTTCATAAGACTTCGGAAGACAGTTCGAACTGGACTTATCCCCATTTTTAGGTCATCCATTTCTTTCTTCCATACTTCATGATTCATTTGGAAGTTTTTGAAGTCGCGGAGCAATTCCTCTCTTACCATCTCCATCAACCAAGCCACGTCTTGATTATGCCGGTTCTTTTCGAAAAAGCCATTGGTCGTGGTATGCAATTGATAAGCTTGGAGCATTTTATAGGTCGCATCCATGCCTTCCATCAATAAAGAAGAAATGGTTTCTACTTTCGGGATCCAACCCGATTCTTGTTCACGGAATAAGTGTAAGGCATTTCGGTAATCAGCGGCGGCTCGTTTGGCAGGTTTGGCATTGTCGCCATCTGACTTATTAATAAGGAGTGCATCGCAGATTTCCATGATGCCTCGTTTGATGCCTTGCAATTCATCTCCTGCACCTGCTAACATGAGTAAGAGGAAAAAGTCGACCATATCGCGGACCAAAGTCTCACTCTGCCCCACTCCTACGGTCTCCACTAAAATCCAATCATAACCCGCTGCTTCACAGAGGAGAATACTTTCGCGGGTTTTGGAAGCGACTCCTCCGAGGGTTCCGCCTGATGAACTCGGACGAATAAAGGCCTTCGGATTCACCGACAGCTTATTCATGCGGGTCTTATCGCCCAAGATGCTACCCTTGCTCAAGGATGAACTTGGATCGATGGCCAATACAGCCACCTTATGTCCTTGTTCGGTTAAATAGGTTCCAAAGGCTTCTATAAAGGTGCTCTTGCCCACACCTGGAACTCCGCTTATTCCAACTCGGATAGATTTCCCAGCATGAGGAAGGATTTCAGATAATAAAGCTTCGGCAAGCGCTTGGTCTGAATCGAGCTTACTTTCAACCAAGGTGATGGCACGCGCAAGCATAACGCGGTCGCCAGACAGGAGTCCGTCGCGGTATTCGGCTATGCTCAGTCTTTTGCTCACCCGCGTGCTATCAAATCATCTAGAATTTTTGCCGCGGCAGTTGCTATAACTGTACCCGGACCAAATACATGACTTACGCCTTGTTCGAAGAGGTAAGGATAATCCTGTTGCGGAATCACCCCTCCAACAACCACCATCATGTCTTCGCGGCCTAGCTTTTTCAACTCAGCAACCACTTCTGGCACCAAGGTTTTATGTCCGGCTGCCAAACTGCTCACGCCCAAAACATCCACATCGTTCTCCGCGGCTTGCATAGCGGCTTCGGCTGGGGTTTGGAAAAGCGGACCAATATCTACATCAAAGCCTAAGTCGGCAAAGCTAGTAGCAATCACTTTTGCACCACGATCATGACCGTCTTGTCCCATTTTCGCCACCATAATCCGTGGGCGTCGGCCTTCTTTGGTTTCAAAGGCATCGGCTTTGGCGCGGGCTTCTAAAAAGTGCTCGTCCATTTGAATTTCTTTTGAATAGACCCCAGAAATCGAGCGAATGGTAGCCTGGTAGCGACCATATACCTTTTCCATGGCCAAGGATATTTCACCCAAACTCGCACGGAGTCGGGCGGCATTTACAGCCATTTCTAAGAGGTTGCCTTCTCCGCGGGCTGCGTCTTCTAGCGCTTTAAGTGCTTGTTGTACGGCTGCTTCATCACGAGAATCACGCATGGCTTGCAGACGCTGGATTTGTCCGTCGCGCACCTTAGCATTGTCTACGTCGCGGATATCCAATTCGGAATCCGACTCCACTTGATAGCGGTTTACGCCAACAATAATTTCTTTCTGAGCATCGATGCGTGCTTGCTTTTTGGCCGCCGCTTCTTCGATACGCATTTTAGGGAGTCCTGTTTCTATGGCTTTGGTCATACCTCCTAGCTCTTCCACCTCATCCATCAGCATACGCGCTTTTTCGATGAGCTCGGCAGTGAGTTGTTCGACATGGTCTGAACCTCCCCAAGGATCTACTTCTTTGGTAATTCCTGTTTCTTCTTGGAGATAGATTTGGGTATTCCGTGCAATACGAGCTGAGAAGTCGGTAGGCAAAGCAATCGCCTCATCCAAGGCATTGGTATGCAAACTCTGGGTTCCACCAAAGGCTGCTGCCAAGGCTTCAACACAAGTTCGGGTAATATTATTAAACGGATCTTGTTCGGTGAGACTGTAACCGGAAGTCTGACAATGCGTCCTTAATGCAAGCGACTTGGCATTTTTAGGATTGAACTTGCTCACCATTTCGGCCCAAAGCACTCGTCCGGCACGCATTTTCGCGATTTCGACAAAATGGTTCATGCCAATGGCCCAGAAAAAAGAAAGGCGGGGTGCGAAGGCATCCACATCAAGTCCTGCTTCGATTCCTTTGCGGAGGTATTCCAATCCATCGGCTAAGGTATAAGCCAATTCTATCTCTGCCGTTGCCCCTGCTTCGTGCATGTGGTAGCCCGAGATGGAGATTGAGTTGAACTTGGGCATTCTTTGGCTGGTGTACTCGATAATGTCGCCGATAATGCGCATGGACGGCGCGGGTGGGTAAATGTAGGTGTTGCGCACCATGAACTCTTTAAGAATATCGTTCTGAATGGTGCCAGCCAGTTTTTCTTCACTGACG
>Ga0100379_10004341_pt1 | contig 12543 bp, 3 predicted proteins | sample CryGeymeta201503_FD_80418 | JGI IMG/M metagenome (GOLD analysis project Ga0100379, IMG submission 80418) | Groundwater microbial communities from Crystal Geyser aquifers in Utah, USA - Crystal Geyser metaG 2015-03 | ecosystem: Environmental > Aquatic > Deep subsurface > Groundwater | place: USA...
CAGTACCAAGTGGTGATCTCTGTGCCCGAGGTGCCATAGAAATGGGTGGTGTCGTCCAGGCAGGTGGGCTCGGGATCCCAGGTGTAGTAGATCGTGGGCATGTGCGGGACGATCACCGGAAGGGTGATGGAGTTGGTGCAGAGATAACCTGCACTGTCGGCTGTCACGGTTAAGGTTACATTGTAGAGGCCGCCACTGAGGTAGGAATGTCTCGGGTCAGGCCAGGTGCTGACGGAGTCATCACCAAACTCCCAGTACCACTCTACCAGATAGTATCCGGGGGGTGGGGTGCTCAGATCGGCGAACTGTGCGGTGAGGCAGGAGTCGATGGTGTAGGAGAAATCAATAATAAAATCAGTACTTGATACCGTAATAGCCTGTAAATACAAGTCACTACAACCAGCTGCATTGGTCACAGCCAGAGAAACCATATAAGTCCCATTTGATGGAAACGTATGTATAATGTTGGGGCTATCCGGAGAGATTATCACGGAATCAGGTGATCCATCACCAAAACTCCAACTCCATTCAACAAGTGGACTTCCAACAGCTGCCGACAAGTCGGTAAACTGTACCTCACTGTTCTGACAACTGGAACTGGAAACTGGTGTGGCACTAAACAATGAAACTGGAGCAGGCAATGTGGTGACAGTTCTTGTGATGGTATTGGAACATCCGTTTTGATCGGTCACAATTAAAGTCACGTTATATGCACCTCCTGTTGAAAAAGCGTGTGTGGGATTCTGAGCGGTGCTCACATTGGATGAACCAGAAGCCGGATCTCCAAAATTCCATAACCATCCTGTGATAGAAACCCCGGTAGAATAACTTAAATCAGCAAACTGAATGGGACCGTTAGCACAGTCGCCATTGTTGACGATATTAAAGTCGGCTACAGGCTGAGTGATAAGTAGTGTTTGGATAATTGTATCGCTACATGCACCATCACTCTCCACGATTAACCTAACATCATAACTACCAGATAAGGTATAAATATGTGTAGGATTTTGCAGGGTAGAGAAGTTGTTGGTTCCAGATAATGGATCTCCAAAATTCCAGTTCCACGAAATTATGGTTGCGCCGGAAACGGAGCTTTGGTCGGTAAAATGAACTGTGTCGCAGGTATTGGCATCGAAGGAAAAACCGGCTACCGGTGCCACACCGGAAGTTACTGATTTTGTGATGGTGTTAACACAGGAATTCGTGTTTTCGACAGTCAATGATACCTGGTAAGTGCCTGGAATACTGTAAAAATGGGTCGGGTTTTGATCGGTAGAATTCCCGCCATCACCAAACTCCCAATACCAGCTTATGATGGGACTGATGCCTGAAGTGTAGGATAGATCTGTAAACTGTAAGATATCCAAAGTGCAGGTTGGATCCATATAACTGAAATCAGCCACCGGACCATCTTCAATAATCACCTGATGAATTACCTGATCAACACAACCATTGGCAATGGTTATACTGAGTGCCACATTGTATATGCCTGTTGCTGCGAAAGTATGAACGGGCATTGGAATATTTGAGGTTGATCCATCGCCAAAATTCCAGTACCAGTTGGTAATCGGGCTACCAAGAGAATAGGATTGATCAATAAAATAGGTCGGACTGCCTGAGCAAACCGAATCATAGATAAATTCGGCTACCGGGCCAGGTTCTACCAACACGTCCGTTGTATTGGTGTTTTGGCAACCATTCATGTTGGTCACCGATAAGGTAACCGGATAGGTTCCTGCCAACAGGTATTCATGTGCGGGGTTTTGCTGGGTTGAAAAATTATTGGCTCCACTTCCCGGATCTCCGAAATCCCAAAACCAACTGATTATTGGCGCACCTGAACCAACTGAATAATCGGTAAAGTGTGCCATGGTATTCTCGCACGCATGTTCATAAATAAACTGTGGAATGGGCAGTGCAAAAACATTGACCAATCGATTAACAGTCACCGAGCAACCATTGGTATCGGTGATTGTTAAAAATGCTATATACTGTCCAGAGTTTCCATATACGTGTGAGGGGTTTTGTTCAGAAGAATAGGTGGCATCACCAAAGTTCCAATACCAGGAAATAATTGGCGCATCGCCTTGCACTGACAGGTCAGTAAAAAACGTTGTATCATTTAAACAGGCATTGGTAGAAATAAAATCTCCGGTAGGGCTAACGAAAACAGTAATTTGCCGCTGAATGGTATCATAACACAAATCAGACGAGGTTACAATCAAAGTCACGAGATAAACTCCTGTCCCACTGTAGTTATGGGTCGGGTTTTGGGCAAAAGAGACGTTATTGGGTCCGGAAATCGGCTCACCAAAGTTCCATTCCCAATCGATAATGGAACCTGAAAGAAGCGTGGTTTCATCAGTAAATTGGATTGGAAAACCCAAACACCCGGGACTTGACGAAAAACCCGCCAATGGAGGGGCGTATATGTCGATTTGTTGTTGTGTCGTATTCGGGCAACCATTGGAATTAATCACTGTCAGGGTCACGGTAAAGACACCATCTGTTCCGAAATAGTGTCCCGGATTCTGAAGGTCTGATGAATTTCCATCACCAAAATCCCACAACCAGCTGATGATGGAGGCCGCATTGGGGATTGATAAGTCGGTGAAATAAGTGGTGTCGTTGGCACAGGTAGCCAGCGAATAATCAAAATCAACATAAGGAAGTGGATCAACGACAATGCTTTGAAACACTACATCAGAACATCCATTGGCATCAATAATTTCCAACCTTACATTAAAGTTACTTGAAAAAAGATAAGTGTGCACCGGGTTTTGCAAGGTGCTGGTATTGCCATCGCCAAAATTCCAATTCCACGAAACAATGGCAGTATCAGCCGGAACAGAGGCATCAAAGAACTGACCTGTCTCGTTAACACATACTGAAGGGAAATTAAACCCGGCCACAGGCTGACCATGCACCCAAATACTGTCGGAGTACTGTCCCATACAACCACCTGCATTGGATGCCTGTAATATTACTTCATATTTTCCGCTTGCGCCATATAGATGTGTAGGGTTTTGTAAAGTAGAATTGAACCCGTCACCAAAATCCCAGTTCCATGAGGTGATCTGGCCGGCAGCCACAAACGATAAATCTGTAAAATGAGTGGCCGTGCCAAAACAAACCGTATCCGCAGTAAACAAAACGATGGGATCAGGAAAAATAACGGTAGTCTGCACGAGTGTATCGGCACACCCATTTTGATTCACCACCACCAGTGTTACATTATAATCACCCGCAATGGTATACAAATGGCTTGGGTTTTGAAGTCCGGAGATGTTATCAGCTCCCGATGCCGGATCGCCGAAATCCCAGGACCAGATGTCGATTGTGGAAGAGGGATCCTGCGTTAAATCCGTAAAAAAAGTGAGATCGCCCAAACAGCTGGTCTGAGCAGAAAATGCCGGAATTGGCAATGGGTTTACCTCAACCAGATGGCTGACAAATTCCTGACATCCATTGTTATCGGTGATGGTTAATGATACCTGATACGTGCCGGGCAATAAGTAGGCATGTTTTGGATTGTGCAAATCAGAGGTAGTCCCATCACCGAAATCCCAACTCCATGATGCCACCGTTGCAGGTACCAGGGCCGTATCAATAAATTGTGTCGAATCACCCAGACAAACCAAATCGGCAGTGAAATCAGCCCCTAAAGTCGGATTAACAAAAATAGTTTCATAAAGGACATCAATGCATCCATTTTCATTCATAACAGTTAACGACACATCATAGCTGGCGCCGATAGCAGCGTAATAATGGACAGAGTTTTGATTGGTAGAAAAATTCCCATCACCAAAATCCCAACTATAGGCCACAATGCTGTCACCGTTTGGAAGTGAGAAGTCAAAGAAATAGACGACGTTGCTGGCACAAGGATTATTGTAGCCCATCTGCGCCGTAGGTGAGGGAAACACTTCCAACAAAACCTGATTTGTGGTAGTGCAACCCCGGGTATCGGTAACCAGGACGGTATAAGTGGTAGAAACAACAGGAGATGCCAAGGGTGTGGCAGAAGTTGGATCATCCAAATCAACAGCCGGATCCCATAAATAGCTTACGTAAGGAGTAGTTCCTCCCGAAGGTGTAGCCGTTAGCTGAGTACTTTGTCCGGAACAAATTATGGGATCGGCAACTGTAACCGCAACCAACATTTCCGCGTTTTCAATGATTTCGAACTGGTCGGTAGTTTGACAAAGATGGCTATCGGTGACAACCACTTCATAGATCCCTGCCGGCAGATTTGAAATAACCGGTGTAGTGGATGAACCTGGATCATTCCACAAATAAGTATATGGAATCACCCCGCCTGAAGCAATCACTTCCCCCCAACCATCGGTGGCCCCAAAACAGACCGTATCACTAAAATTAAAAGTCAATGCCAGCATATCCGGCTGACCAATTGATACCTCATCAATCACCATGTTGTTGAAGAAGTCGTACACGGTAACTCTGTAGGTGCCAACTCCCTGGTTCGACAGTAAATCGGTAGTTCCTATCTCAGTAAAGTCGGGCAAACGAATCCACGAGTATGTGTAAGGTGCCGTTCCGCCGGTAACGGTGGCAGAAACCCAACCTGTGTTGGTACCGTAACAAACCGCATTTGCAGAATCAGTGGTTACCAATAATGGTTGAGGCTCAGTAATGGTTACCTCCGCAAATGTAGTACAACCATGCGCATCGGTTATTGTATCCGTATAGGTGCCAACCCCCAGTCCTGTTGCCGGGTTTAGGGTTGTTCCATTCGACCAGGAATGCGTATAAGGCCCTGTTCCACCAATGACAACCGCTTCCGCCTCTCCATCCATACAACCATAACAGGAAGTGTTGATAATATTGAAAAAGGTTATTTGCAATAGTTCCGGCTGAGAAATCACTACTGCTTCACCAGGTGTAACACACCCAATGGCATCACGAATTACTACCACATAGGTAGCAGGAGCCAGGTTGTCGTAATAACTAAGTGTTGAAAAGGTAAACCCATTATCGAGTGAATACTCCAAGCTCCCGGTTCCACCGGAGGCATTGATGGTAATGGTCCCATCCTGATCACCATAACAGGTGATGTTGGTTTGAATGATATTATCAATGATACCATCCGGATTCACAATAGGTATGTTATTACTTATAGCGGAACACAAGTTGGCATCTTCAACAGTTACAGTATAATCGTTGCCCGGAAGATTTGAAAAAATACCGGTTGTGTTTTGGATCCCTCCCGGATTTAAGGTGTAGGTGAGAGTTCCTGTTCCTCCCTGAGCAGTGATGGTAATGGTTCCATCATTGGCATTATGGCATGTAATGCCAGTGCCGGCTTCTGATACAATTTCAAGTAAAGGTGGGTTTACGATAGTTAATGGAGAACTCATATCCGAAGGACATCCATTTAAATCTTCAGCTAAAACGGTATAGATACCGGCAGCCAATCCGTTGAAAATCCCCGTGTTGTTTGATACAGAACCAGGATTGAGGGTATAGGTAAAAGGAGCTGTTCCGCCAATAACGGAAACGGTGATGGTGCCATCGTTCAGGTTATTGCAGGTAATGTTGGTGGCTTGTTCAAAATTAATTTCAATAATTCCCGGATCATTTATCGTGATATTACCGGTATTTTCCTGACATCCCGTTTCATCTTCGATGGTCACATTATAAATACCCCCGGTTAAACCGGTGAACTGACCAGTAGAATTCGTTATCGCTCCGGGATCCAGCGTGTAATTTAAAACCCCTACTCCCCCACTTGCAACAATGGTTATCGAGCCATCGCCCGCTCCATGGCAGGTAACATCCATCGGTACAATGCTTGAAATGACTATCGCGGGAGGATTTACAATCGTTACATCGGGCGAAGTAGTTGTACAGTTATTGTCATCGGTAATGGTAATAGAATAAGTGCCTCCCCAAAGACCACTAAACACACCCGTGGTGTTGCTAATCAGGTCAGGGTTCAAAGTATAGGTGATGATCCCGATACCACCTGTTCCCACGGCGGTAATTTCACCATCGTTGATATTGTGACAAGTGTTGTTTATTGTTGTAATAGAAGTAAAAGTCAAAGCAGGCGGATCTACAATCGTGATAGCGGCAGTTACTGTAGGCGGGCATCCGTTTTCGTCCGTTACCGAAACGGTATAATCTCCCCCGGCCAGGTTCTCAAACAGCCCGGTTGTATTTAAAATGCCACCAGGGTTCAGCGTGAAGCTAAGAATTCCTACACCTCCGGAAGCAGAAACCTGAATGGTTCCATCATCAAATCCATTGCAGGTAATATCGGTAAAGCTATCCACCACAACCGCGATCGCATCCGGGTTACGGATGGTCAATGTATCGTTAAACACACTACACCCGTGGTCATCGGCAACCGTAACGGTATAGGTGCCGGCGGCCAGATTGTTAAAAATACCTGAGGAATTGACGATACCACCCGGAGTTAAAGTATAGGTATGTGAACCAATTCCTAAAGAGGAATAAATTTCAATAATTCCATCGTTTGCATTATGACAGGCAATATCGGTAATATGGACCGAATCAATTTGCATGTCGTCAACATAAACGGAATCGATGAAAATGGAATCACAACCAAATGAGTTACCGACGATTAAAGTTACCTGAAAAACACCGGAAGATAAATAGGTGTAACCTGGATTTTGTAATGTTGATGTGTCCTGATTTGTGTTTGGATCTCCAAAATCCCATTCCCATGAACTGGGTAAAATACCTGGATCTGCAGTGTAAGTTGTGTCAGAATAACAATAAGACAAATCCGTAAACTGGGTCATTCCTCCAAAACAGACGGTATCGGCAATAAATTCGCCGTGGGTGCCAACCACAAGCACAGTGGTTGAATCACTTACAGTACCACATGAATTTGCACTATTTTCTCCGTCAATTGTTATCTTATAAGTTCCGGGCAGGGAATAAGGATTACTGCAGATACTGTCGTTGAGTGGAGCCTGAACACTTCCCGCACCATCTCCAAAATCAATGGTAAAAGCCGATGTGCTATCACAGGAAACCAAGCCTCCGTATCCGGGATCACTCAAATTACGGATACAGGCCGATTCATTCAAACATATTGTATCTCTTTGATCTACAAATTCAATTCTAATCTCGGGTGCTGAATATACATATATCCCATTTACCGTAGTTGTCCGGCTGGCACATAAGTTCGAAACAACCAGAGTAACCGTATAATCAGGTGTTTGTGGATTGGTGGTAACCGCGCAGGCACTTTCCGTGTAAGTATGAACAATGGTATCAACCGAAAGTGGATCAGGATGTACCCAGGTAACACCCGGGCTTCCATCCCCAAAATCCCAAGTATAGATCGTCCCGTTCGAATTGCCCGCATAATTGGTCAATTCAAAAGTATAATCGTGTGGGGCGCAGTTAACTGTACTGGCGGCAATATTTACCCCGGCACTTGCCGGCACGCTTTGGTTCGAAACCAGGTAAATAGTATCCCCATAACACCCATTTGTATACGCAATGACCCTTAAACTAAATTGATTGATCGTAGTATAAAGGTGCGAAACAGGAAAACTCGATGCGATCAAATTGTAAGTAACCGCGCCATCGCCCCATTCGATATTCATACTGTCGACACAAGCCATAAATTGTGTTACATTGTTAACAGTTAACAAATAATCCGGGTCGTCCGGGGTTGGACTGCTGAGGCAATTGCTGAAATTTGTCGTAGGATCGGCCAGCAAAGGTTGTGGACGCCTGAGCATGGTAACCACGTCATTTGTGCCAGACTGGCAATTGTTGCTGTTTGTAACGACAAGTGAGGTAGTAAACAACTGGTCAGGAGTACAGGCTGCGTTGTTATAAGCTCTAAACAGGTGATTGGTCACGGGATCTGTGGTGTTCACTCCGGGAGAACCATCCCCAAAATCCCAAATATAGTTCAGGCCTCCAGTTGAACTACTGGCATCAAAAGTGACCGTATCAGACGAACAAACCCCATCCGGTGAAAAAGTAAAGGAGGTTGAAATATCAGGGTATATGGTAATTTGCTGAGTGGCAGTACTTGAACACCCATTTTCGTTGGTAACTGTAAATGAAACCGTATAAGTTGTTTCAGTAACAACCGAAGAGTAGATATGATCAGGTGGAGTATGGGCCGTTGAGGTGACTCCATCTCCAAAATCCCAAAAATAGGTGTAAGTGGGATCGGTAAAAGGATTCACTACTGCCAACGTGCGACATGATAAAAACGAACTGGTAAAAGCCGCCACGGGAGCCGGAGAAAGCACTATCTGTTGAATGGCTGTATCGGCACATCCGGAGATATCTGTTACAATTAACAGCACATTGTATGAACCTGAAACCAGGTAGTCGTAAACGGGGTTGTCTACTACTGAAATACCACCATCGCCAAATTCCCAACGATAGGTATCAATTAATCCGGGAGGATTAACGGTTGTTAGACTGGTGAAGGTAACTTCTGTGCAATTATTAATTGAATAAATGAAATCGGCAGTTATTGGACATTGAGCATTTAAAGCTGTCCCACTAAAGATAAAAATAAGAATGCCTGTTAGGATCCATGCAATTTGTTTCGAATTCCTGAATCGGTAAATCTGTTTCATACGCCCTGATTTATTTTAATCGATCACTTGCAAACTAAAAGGCAATAGAATACCAGAGATATCACCTTAAAATTAAACGTAAACCAATCCTTTTGCCTTTGTAAGCACAGAACCAGGTTCGTAGATTATGCAATAAAATGAACGAAATCGTAGTTCTGTATTTCGGCACTAAAATACTACAAAAAAAGATTCAAAATGGACATCATCGAAATAATAGAAGATACATCATGGACTCTATATAGAACATACGTGCAATTTATTTCTTCGTTTGTGCCATGTTATCAATTAGACCGGGGATTTGATCAGCACTGATACGCTTGGCAATAATTTTCATTTCCTGATCGAGCAAATAGATAACCGGCGTGCCATGGATGTCGTATAAATCGTGAAAATCGGGGGTAGCACTGCGTGTTCCATTCACATTGATCCAGGGCATGTGTCGGTCACCAATCGATTTTTTCCATTTATCCAAATCGCCGTTCACGCACACACTAAAAATCTCCAGGTCGTATGTTTTCTGGTTGTAGATTTTTTCCAAATCAGCAATTTCTCTCTTGCAGATACCACAATCGTAATCCCAAAACAGCACCAGGTTGTATGCATGCCGAAGTGTGTAAAGCGACCTTAATTGTCCGGAAGTGTCGACAAGAATCAAATTTGGGGCTTGTTTTCCAAGTAAAAGCGGCCTGATCACATTGACCCGATCCGTCAACATGGTGAGTACAGAAGGTGAGGTATTTTGAATGGCTTCCTTCGAAAAATATTGGTCAACCAGGTGAACAAAAATATTGTCAAATCCCATGTATTTCGGATTTTGGTACTCCGACATAAAATGCCACACCAGATAACTTACCATCTCATAGGAAGGTCGGACCCTTGAAATCACATCATCAATGGCCACCACCACCGAATCGGGATGTAATAACACGGCCCTTTCAAAATATTGATCCAGCTTATTCACAATCAGTGGTGTGCGCAACAGACTGGAATCGCTTAAATCAAAATGATCCCAATAATGCCTTTTGTAGTATTTAAAGGCTTGTGAGCTGTCGGAACCATGCAAAACGCTATCGGGAACCTCCACATCGCGCATAGCATTAAACAAGGTGGAAACAAACAAATCAGGATGATTGGCAATCACCTCCATTTTGTAACCAATGGAGCGTTTATTCAACGAATCTAACTGGTCTCTAAGTTCTTTATACCTGATGGTGCTGTCCTCCACCTCCTTTAGCCTGGTCATGATGACTTTGTTTTGTTGATAGTTGAGTTCGTTGAATTTCAGATAATCATAAAAAACCTGGTTTTCATCTGACCCCTTGGTTTTCATGTGCACGGCATAATCGACAGTGTCTGTTTCAAGTTTAAACACCTGGTTTTTACCGATCAGGAACTCAAATAGCTTTTTTTTGTCCGGGGTTACTGCCATATAGATGCCTCCGGGAAGCTGGCTTTTGCCTTCAAAGACAAATGTGCCTTTTGACACGAGAGTTGCTGTATCAACCAGTTTTATTTTGCTTCCATAATAACAGGTAAGCAATAATGCTGTATCGGAATTCCCGTTAATTTTCACCGTTACCCGGTAGCCTTCCTGTCCGGTAACTGCTATCGACAACATCAGCACCCCCATTAGAATCAGAAAACATTTTGTAGGCAAGTAGTTTTTCATGTGGTTTATTCATTTTTCAATTAGTTATCTTCCTGACACGGGATTTTTTTTCTGTGAGGAAAAGTTTTCCTTCAATGCCCGGTCGGCAAAATTATCAAGAAAACAAGCCTTTTTTAGCCTATTTTCAATAAAAATGAAAAAAAAGTGAATTTTTTTTAAAAAAAGTATAGAATTTTCAGCCTTTTTTACACAGTATAAGTAGAAGGTTATACAAATTATTTATTAAAAGATTAAAAACCATGAAAAAAACGATCCTAAAAACAACAGTTACCCTTGCATTAATAATGTGGCTTAGTCCCATTTTTGCACAAAACCAATTGACGGGTACGGTTAATTACCACGATGACCCAAGTACACCCGTTCCTGAAGTAACAATTCAACTTTTGGATATGGGCAACAATGTAATGCAAACAACCATGACCAACGACTATGGTGTGTATTTTTTCGACAGCATTCCCAACGGTAGCTACTACCTGGCTTCGTCAACTTTGCTGGAACCAGGCGAGGTGACTTTACAGGATGCTTTCCGGATTATGATGTACCTGTTTGGATGGTATGATTTTACAGATTATGAATTCGCGGCGGCTGATGTAAACGGAAGCGGAACCGTTACCTGGGCTGACTATTTTCTTGTGTTAATAAACTATTTACTCCAGGGACAACCATTTCCGGTAGGTGATTGGCAATTCCAGGATGTCCAACTTGACTTTATGGCCCGTGATTTCGGGGTTCCCGACACAGCCACCGTTTGGGCTACAGGATCCGGGGATGTGGAAGGCGTTTGGTTACCTTCAGGTCGCTCATTAGCCAATGTTACGGGTCAAGTTAGTAACCAAGTAAGCCTTTCTTCCGAAACCAGTGAAATTGAAATCACCTCCAATTATACCGAACTCATTTCGGGTTTCAACCTGAACATCGACTACCCCAGTGACCTCATGACCATCACCGGCGTGGAAGGATCCGATGGCAACCTGAACTACGCGATAGAAGAGGGTGTGGTTAAAATTATCTGGATGGATGAATCGGAAAAAGCAGGTTCGCATGTTTACGGCGACCATCTGTGTACTTTACTGGTCAACCTTAAAGTCGGCGTCCTGCAGAACCAATCGGATGTCATGGTGTTGCAGGAAAACGGCATGGTATTAAATCAATGGGGCGTTGCTGCCGAAGGTGTTGAAATTCAACTCCCGAAACTTAAATCAGGCGAATTTACTACCACCGGCACAGCCTCAACTTATCCCAATCCCGTGATCAACCAGCTCAATATCCGGATTGACTCAAATGAGGGTGCACTTTTTATTTATGACCTGAGTGGAAAATTGGTACAACAAACCAACCTGTCTGCTAAAAATTCCGGCGTGGTATCGGTCAATACCGACCAATTAACATCTGGAAGCTATACTTATATTATGCGGTCCGGTTTGCCAAATAAAGAAAATATTACCGGTCGTTTTATCAAATCTGAATAACCTTCTGTATAGTCTTCAGGGGAATTGAGGCCATCAATTCCCCTTTTTTAGATGCTCAAGGTGCTATATTTCCGTTTCAAATCGTTTTAACTGTTTGTGCGGGTTATACTTAAAGGCGTTATTCAAATAATTCACTTGATTTACCGGCTATTTCCTTTGAAATCACCAAGGGTTTGCTAATTTTGTGTCCCATTAATGGCAGGAATAAGGAATTTAGCACCATTGTAGCCCGTGAATGTTTTTTTTGATCCATCTACCTGGCAGTTGTTTATTTGTAAGCTACTGATTCTGATTTTATTATTATCCCCGAATGTTTCGGAACCAGCCGGGCATAAATACCTGTTCAGTTCATCGCCTACTCATTCAACCACTCCATTTTACATTCCGCAAACACCACAAAACAGTAGCAATCAAACGGCATCCGATATGCTAGCGATGGCTGACTCTCTTGAGAATAAACACCAGGAGAAAGCAGACAGCCTGTTATCACAGGTTTTTCAAATGGCTATCACGCATCAAATCACCGATTCGGTGCTCCTGGCCGACATTTATCACCGACAAGGCAAATACTTCGATCGCCATCAAAAGTATAAAGACGCATTAATTTCATTCGACAAGAGTATTTCCTTAAAAAACAACCTGCCGGCACCCGATAGCGCCCTGATTGCCCAAAGTTACAACTACAAGGGAATTGCCTATATGCGACTATATAACTTCGACAGTGCCTTGATATGTTTCAATCAGGTACGTAAACTTTTAAATGATGAAACTCAGTTAAAAAGGGATTTATACGATGTAAACC
>Ga0100379_10004351_pt1 | contig 12526 bp, 10 predicted proteins | sample CryGeymeta201503_FD_80418 | JGI IMG/M metagenome (GOLD analysis project Ga0100379, IMG submission 80418) | Groundwater microbial communities from Crystal Geyser aquifers in Utah, USA - Crystal Geyser metaG 2015-03 | ecosystem: Environmental > Aquatic > Deep subsurface > Groundwater | place...
AAAAAATAAAATTATAATAATTAAAGGTAATATTTTTTCAACAGTTTTTTTATTCATTGCTTTTATTCTAACATCACATGCTATAATTTTTAACAAGATGCAATTACCAAGCAATAAAATAGGAGGACTTTTTCTAGTAGTTGTTATTGCTGTTGTAACTATTATTGGAGGAGATGTATTTTTCAAAAACTCAAAACAAGGTGATGAACCAGAAATTGTAGATGCAGATTTAGTCTTGAGGAGAAATACTACTAACGAATCTGCTATTGATACTGATGGAGATGGGCTCCTGGATTGGCAAGAAAGTTTATACGGAAGTAGTCCTGATTCCTTTGATACTGATGGAGACGGAACCAGTGATGGGGATGAAATTCTTGCGGGAAGGGATCCTTCTGTTGCTGGTCCCGATGATTCTCTTATTAATTCAGGCACACTATTGAACACAGATTTTGATGTTGCAGGGTTTACTCCAGGTTCACTAACTGATTTTTTTTCAAAAGATCTTTTTACAAATTATCTTAATTTAAAGAAGAGTAATAGTTTAACCCCTAATTCTAGTGATGAAATTGCTAATCATTTAGCAGCCCAAATTGAAACAGGAATTACTGTTGAAATAAAGTATTCAAAATATGATTTAAATATTGTTGAAAGTACTAATGAGGCTTTAACAAAATATGGGAAAGAGGTTGCCATAATTGGAATCGACTATATGAAACAAGTGGATACACTAAGATTGTTGGAAGATGAAGAATATTTAATTAAGGCTGGGGATAAGTATACTCAATATGCAGAAGTACTTTCAGGGATAGAAGTTCCCGATGTTGCTTCTAATGTTCATTTAGATATTGTTAACAATCATTACAATAATGGTGTTTCAACTAGGGAATTGTCCGAATATGAGACAGACCCATTAAAGACATTGCTTGCTGTGAGAAAAATCCAAGAGATTTATAATAATGAAAATACTTTATACAGATTGTTGAAAACGTATTTTGTCGATAATGATATAATTTTTGAAGATACTCAGATTTCTAGATTTTGGAATTTGTATAAATAAAACATGAAAAAAATAACTACAATTTTAATTTTAATAACTTTTATCGGATCTCCCTTTTTTACTTTTGCACAAACACAAAATAATCAAGGTCAAACAAATACTCAAACAACTACAAACACTTCTCAGGCTCAGGCTTATAGAGATGGTTCAAGTAGTACCGGTGGTTCAGGTGGAGCATCTTCTGCTGCAGGAGGATTAGGGTCATGTGCTCTAGGATCAATGCTTTCTGATTTTGTAAAAGGACAAGTCTCAGGAGCAGTAAGTAGTATGACTTCAGAAGAAGTACCAACAAATCCAGTTGACTTAACAAATAAGGAAACAGGAGGATCACTGGGTGTTTCTTGGGATGCTATTGGTTATTGTCTAATAAACTCGATTATTGAATATATTGGTACTTCAACAGTAGCTTGGATTAATTCAGGCTTTCAGGGTAACCCAGTCTTTGTAGATGATCCCGGACAATTCTTTTCTGATATTGCAGATATCGAGGCGGGGAACTTTTTGGGAGAGATATCTAGCGGATATCTTTGTTCTGCAATAGAATCACCTGTGAAAATTAATTTATCTAATAACTACAATAGTAGGATTTCTCCTCATTCACAAAGAGGACAATGTACCTTTTCTGGAATATCTGGAAACCTAGAAAGTTTTATTGCTGGAGATAGTTTCTCTTGGGAGGATATGATTTCATACACATCAAATCCATACAATAATGCCTTCGGGGCAACAATTTATGGTCAGATAGAGCTTGATGAGAGAATTGCAAATGCAGTAGGAAAGGAGTCACAATTACTTGCATGGGGAAGAGGATTCCTTTCTTTTACAGATCCTGAAACAGGAAAAATTTCTAGCCCTGGTTCTGTTATTGAACAGCAATTAAATGATAGGTTGGGCTCTCCACAAAGAAGGCTCGAAATGGCTGATGAGTTTGATGAGATTGTAAACGCTCTTGTAAATCAACTAATTAAGATTGCAATTTCTGAAGTTACACAGTAGAAGAATTGAAAAAGCGGCGGCCTTCGGCCGCCGCTTTTTCAATTCTTACTAAATATTATTCCTTCAAAAACCTCCCGTCATCCTCGGGCCCTGCCTGCGCAGGAATGAAGTTTTTGTATGATAACGAGGATAAAATCTGTTGAATAAGTTTTGAATATATTTTCTTTTATTTTGTTATAATTTAAGGGATGAAATTGGGGAACTTCAATAAACTATTTTTTACTATCACACTATTTTTTATTTTAGCTGGGATTTTTGCACCAACCACAAATGTTGGCGCACAATACAATGGAGGATCATTAAATCCCAGCACATACAATCCAAATACTCCAGACAATAGAGTAACTACAAAAGCAAGTGGTGGAGAGTTAACTGGGGCACTCGATTATCCCTTTATTGCTTTATTATCAACTGGATCATGGGCAATGGTAAGTGCTACTTCAACTGTTGCTGGTTGGTCTGGAAAATTCTTTGACAAAATGATAGATACTGCTGTAGTGGGGGCTAGTGCAAATCTTGCACCAGGGGGGTCTTATGGACAAGTTGTTGAATCGGTCTGGCAAATAATAAGAGATTTTGGAAACATAATGATTATTTTTTCAATGCTGTATTTAGCAATTAGGACAATTATTCAGGGAGATGGTTTCGCCGATAGAAAAGTTTTGGCTGGGATACTTCTTGCAGCAGTGTTTATAAACTTCTCATTATTTTTTACAAGATTAGTTTTTGATGTTTCAAATACCTTGGGTACAACAATTTATACTCAAATAACATCAAGCGGTCCTTATGCCAATAAGGAAATTGGAGAATCTATCGCACAATTAGTTGGTGTTGCTGAGGTTATAGGTCAATTAAATGAACAAGGTTTTGGTTCTCCTTGGATATGGGTTTGGCAAGCTGTTGGAAAAGCATTGTTTGTTTCTATGCTGATGATAATTCTAATATTTATCTTTTTTTCGGCGGGGATACTGTTGTTCTATAGGATGTTTGTTTTCATATTTCTGATGATTTTTTCTCCAATTGGTTTAATATCGAGATTTATTCCATGGCTAAATTCTGCAGGAAAAAAATGGTTTGATGAATTAAAAAAGCAATTTCTTGTTTTACCAGCCTTTTTTGTGATGCTATATATTGCACTTTTTGTTGCAGGGACAATTCTGCGGACTGAATTTTCTGGAGGTTTCAAATTTAATCTAGAAGGAGTTGTTCAATATTTAATAAACTTTACAGTTCTTGTGTTGTTCATGGGAGCCACAATTTTTGTTCCAGGAATGGTTGGATCTGCTGGTTCTGGAGTAATGACATCTGCTGGAAACAAGTTGAAGGGATATGGTAGAGGTTCAATTGATTGGGCAAAGAGAAGGTCATTAAAAACTGTCGGCGCCGTTGCTGGGGGAGGTTCTGCAAGAATATTGGATACTACAGTAGGAAGGAGGGCAAGAACTGTTTTGAATGATGATAAAATAAAGGCAAAGGCAGCTGCTGGGGATGAGGGTGCAATGAGGAAACTCAAGAGAGCTGAATATTTTGGTAAAAATGCAACATACGATGCAAGAAATATTAAGTTGAATGGAAAGAGTTTTGGAGACAGAACAGGTCTTGGAGAAGGTATTCAAAGTTACCAGAATCGAGTTAAAGAAAACGTAAAGAAACTAGAAGAAAAGAAGAAGCGAGAAATGGAATTGACAGGACTAAAAGGTAAGAAGGCTGATACTGTGATCAGAGAGAAAGCAAAATTAGAAAATGAATCTAGGAAAGGTATATTAGAAACGGCTCAAAGATCAATGAAGCAAGTATTAGATAGTGGTGATGCTGCACGGATTGAGCAAGCCAAAGGAGTTCTTGAGAAGGCTGCTGAGAAAAAAGTAAAAGCTCAGGAGTGGGTGAATCAAGCAGAGAACTTTGGTGAATGGGAATACAGTCAATTGATGAAAAAGAGAGCTGATCGTTGGTATAACTTTGCTAGAAAAGTGAATAAAGCATCAACAGGTAAAGTTATTAATGGTGCTGAAGAAAATTGGATGAAAGGAAAGAATAAACAGGCAATGGAAGCATTATCAAAGATGTTAAAAGAAGATAAAAATTAATTATGGAAAAAAACATAGATAAAACATCAGAAGAAATACTAAGAATATATAACGGTCTGCCAAAGATCATTCAAGATGCAATAACAAAATCTGGCTGGGAGAAAAAAGTCAGAGATATTGTTACCAAAAATAAACTTAGAGTTGATCAGGGGACACAACTTGAAAACATGGTTTTTGCCTTGATGATGGGACAATTTTCTGCAGAAGAATTATACACATCTATAATGGAAGATTTTGATTTGGATGAAGGGAATGCAAAACTTTTATTTCAAGATATAGATGAACAAATTTTTGGAAACATTGAAGGTATTATAATGAGGTTAGAATTGAACGAGCAAGAAAAGGATCTTCTAGGAAACAAAAAAGAGGTTGCCCAAGTAAAATCTATTGAAAAGAAGGAACCTTCAGAGAAAACATGGGAAGAAAAAACACTTTCTTCTGATTCGATCTTGAGAAGAGACACAAACACATTCCTGAGAGAAGGTGTTGATACTGCAACAGCAAATGATGAAATTCTTACAGTGACAAGGGACGAAATTTTAAGAGGTATTGAGGAACCAGAAGAAGCAGACGAAGATGTCGAACCTTTTGAGTCTGTTGTTCCTAATACAGTGACTACTAGTACACCTGATGTTCCTGTTTCTACTCAACCTATTCCATCTACTGACATATCTTCAGATTCAAAAACAGATACAAATTTCATGTCGGACACTTCAGATACAGAAACAATGCTGGATCCTGTAGACGATAATCTTCCTAATTTGACTAATAGTAATGTAATGCCAGGTCTAAAAAAAGAAAAATCAAAAACTATTGATCCAGTTGAAGCAGGCTTTGGGTCAAAAGTGTCAACATCATCAAAAGATTACAAAAGCACAGATCCATACCGAGAATCCATTAATTAATTATGCAGTACCAAGTACCACAATTTATTGAAATAGAAGACAAGATATTTGGACCTTTTACGTTCAAACAATTTTTGTATGTTGCTGGTGGTACTGCATTAGCTTTTATTATTTGGTCAATGTTACCAGGTGTGATTTCGATTCCTCTAGGTGGCGTAGTTCTCGTTTTCTTCTTGATGGCTGCATTTTATAAGGTAAACGGAAGGCCATTTCTTCACTTTATTGAGAACTTTGTAAAATTCAAAATTTCCAAAAAACTGTATCTTTGGAAAAAGGAGGATAAAAAAGTAGAAAAAGGTAAAAGGACTGAAGCTGCTCCTTCGGAAGTTGTTTTACCTAAACTCTCTCAAAGTAAATTGAAAGAGTTAACATGGGGATTAGATATTCACGAGAATGTGAGTGAGAAGAATGATTTTAATTTGTAAGAGTTTTTGCGGCCGAAGGCCGCTATAACTGACTACTTGCTCTCGTACTGATATAATAAATATAAATGCCAACAACAAAAGAGACAACACAAAATTTTGTTCCCATAAAGGAGGTTAGAGACGGGATTGTGATATTGAAAGATGGTTCAATGAGAGCAATTCTTATGACTTCATCTGTTAACTTTGCTCTGAAGTCAGAAGACGAACAAAAATCTATTATTTATCAGTTTCAAAACTTTCTAAATTCAATAAATTTTGATATACAAATTTTTGTTCAATCAAGAAGACTAGATATAAGACCATATGTTGCATTACTTGAACAAAGAAAAAAAGAACAAACAAATGATTTGATGAAGGTTCAAATTAGAGAGTATGTTGCCTTTATTAAATCATTCACTGAAAGCGCAAACATTATGACAAAGAGGTTTTTCATTGTCGTGCCGTACACTCCAGCATCGTTAGCTATTTCAAAAAAAGGTAAACTTATAAATAAGGGGAAGCAAAAAGATCAGGAGGCACAAAGTAAGACTTTTTCAGAGTATAGATCTCAATTAGAGCAAAGAGTTGATGTTGTTTCTCAAGGAATAACACGATCAGGAGTTCGAGCAGTTCAACTTGGGACAGAAGAGGTAATTGAGGTTTTTTATCAGCTGTTTAATCCAGGTGAAGTGGAGAAACCTATAATTCAGTCAAAATAACATGGCAATATTCGATTTTTTTAAAGGAAAAAAGAAGGAAGGAAATGTCCCAGACATAAGTTCATTTCTACCAGAAGAGATTTATCAATCTGGAGTTTTAGAATTGCAGGATATTATTGCGCCGCCAGCACTAAAAGTAACTCCAAAAGAGATTCATTTGGGAGATAAGGTCGCTAGAACTTTATTCATTTTGTCTTACCCAAGATATTTAAATGATGGTTGGTTTTCTCCAATTATAAACTTGGATAGAGTTTTTGATGTTTCAATTGTTGTACATCCAATTGATACTGCAAAAGTTCTACGAACATTCAAAAAGAAGGTTGCAGAAGTACAATCTCAAATTAGAACAAGAGAAGAGAAAGGGCTTGTTAGAGATCCAATGCTTGATACCGCCTATCAAGACCTTGAGGCTCTTAGAGATAATTTACAGCAAGCACAAGAAAAGATTTTTGATGTTGGACTTTATATAACAATTTATGCTGACCATACTGATGAATTAAATAAGTTGGAATCTGAAATTAAATCTATTTTAGAATCACAACTTGTTTATGTTAAACCAACAATTTTCCAGCAAGAAGAAGGGTTTAATTCTGTAATTCCTATCGCTCAAGATTTACTTGGAATTTATTCAAAACTAAACACATCACCTCTTTCAAGTATTTTCCCATTTATTTCTTTTGACCTTACAACTGACAGGGGAATTCTTTATGGAATTAATAGGCACAACTCATCACTCGTATTGTTTGATAGATTTTCACTTGAAAACTATAACTCTGTAATTTTTGCAAAAGCTGGAGCCGGTAAATCTTACGCGGTTAAGTTGGAAATTCTACGATCATTGATGTTCGATACAGACATAATTGTAATTGACCCTGAAAGAGAATACGAGTATTTGGCAGAGGCAACTGGCGGAAGATATTTTAATATTTCTCTTACCTCTGAAAATCACATTAATCCATTTGATTTACCAATGCCATCAGAAGATGAATCATTTTCTAATGTTTTAAGATCAAAAATTGTTAACCTTGTTGGTCTTTTTAGGATCATGCTCGGAGGTCTTTCTCCAGAAGAGGACGCTATTATTGATAGAGCAATTACAGAAACATACGCATTAAAAGATATAACACCTGAGTCTGATTTCTCACAAAATGAGCCACCATTACTTTCAGATTTCGAACTTGTACTTGCTGGAATGGATGGGGCAGAATCACTTGTTCAAAAATTATCTAAATATACAAAGGGAACTTGGGAAGGTTTTATAAACAGACCTACAAACATTGATATCAACAGAAAGTTTATTGTTTTCTCGATTAGAGATATGGAAGATGAGTTGAAGCCAGTAGCTATGTATTTAGTTACAGATTTCATTTGGAATGCAATTAGAAGAGAGTTGAAAAAGAGAATGCTTATTATCGATGAGGCTTGGTGGATGATGAAGTCGGAAGATACTGCATCTTTCTTATTTGGACTAGCAAAGAGAGGAAGAAAATATTTTCTTGGAATAACAACAATTACACAAGACGTTGAAGACTTTTTGAGATCTCCTTACGGATTACCCATTATTACAAACTCTTCAATTCAGTTTTTGATGAAGCAATCGCCGTCTTCAATTGATATTATTCAACAAACATTTAATCTTACAGACGAAGAAAAATATCTATTACTTGAGTCAGATGTTGGAGAAGGGATTTTCTTTGCTGGTCTAAAGCATGTTGCTATTAAGGTTATTGCTTCATATACGGAAGACCAGATTATTTCTTCTGACCCTTCTCAAGTTTTAGCAATTAAAAAAGCAAAAGAAGAATTTAAATCACAGTAAAATGAGTGAAAAAGTTAAACACAGAATAGGTTTTTTTGGTACTGCAATTTTAGTTTATGTTGCTGCCTATATTGATATCGCTGAGCTTACGTTAGATTTTGCGGGAACTGCAGCCGGAGGAGTAGGTGTTGTTGTAGGTTTACTTGTTGATTTTGCAAAAATAATTGTTTTACCAGGACTTCTGATCTTGATGAAGGCTCCTTTCTGGAAAGGGAAAAAAGCAAAAAAGAAAATTGCTACCATGATAACCACTTTCTTGGTGGGGGCTATTCCGTGGATAGGAGCGGTTTTGCCAGAGACATTGATTGGAACAATTGCTACAATAATTTTTACAAGAAAAGAGGATAATGAAAAGATGGGGGGAAAAGGTATCTTGAATGATAGAAACATAACAAGAGCTAAAAGAATCAGAGAAAAAATTAGAAAAAATTAGGAAGCATTCTGAAGCAATTTAAAAAACATATGTTACTATTTTTCATATGTCCAAGCTTGAAGAGATGAAAAAAATAGAAAAGAAGCTTCTTAATTTGAGAAAATCTCCTTTGTATGAATACAGAAAAGAGAATGACTATTTACCAGTCATTGGTCAGGGAAGATTAGGCTCGAAGATTGTTTTCATAGGTGAGGCTCCAGGAAAAAATGAAGCGAAAACGGGTAAACCCTTTTGTGGTGCATCCGGGAAGATTTTGGATGAACTACTAAACCACATTAAACTAGAAAGAAGTGATGTGTATGTAACAAACATTGTAAAAGACCGGCCGCAAGAAAATAGGGACCCGAGTCCAGAAGAGATTAGAGCCTATGGGCCACTTTTAGATGCACAGCTTGAAATTATAAAACCAAAAGTGATAGCTACTCTCGGTAGGTTTTCAATGGAATATATCATGAAAAGTTTCGGTTTAGAAAAGGACTTAAAAGTTATTTCTAAGATGCATGGAAAAAAATTTACAGTAAAAACATATTGGGGAAATACTTTGATAATTCCTTTATATCATCCAGCCGTTGCAATTTACAATAGAAAAAAATTACCAGAATTAAAAAAAGATTTTAAGATTTTATCTTTGTATTCTTGATATAATATATTTAATGAAAAGAGCTTTTACAGTAAAAAGTAGAAAGCAAAAAGGTTTTACTTTAATTGAAACCTTGATTGGAGTGACAATTTTTCTGGTGATTTCTATTGCTGTTTGGCAAGGTTTTACTCAAACCCTTAACGCGGTTGGGGTTCTTCGAACAAAAAATATTGTTACAACTCTAGCAAATGAAATGTTTGAAGTTGTTAGAAATATGCCCTACGAAGATGTAGGTATTGTTGATGGATTACCTGCTGGAAAAATTCCAAAGACTCAATTAAAAGTAAAAGACGGAAGAGAATTTTTAATTACGGCCAGTGTGGTCAATGTGGACGATCCTTTCGACGGTACTATTGGAGGTAGTCCAAATGACCCTTCTCCTGCTGATAACAAAATTGTCGAATTTTTGATTGAGTGTTCATGCGATGATATTGATCCTCTAACTGTTACATCAAAAGTTGCGCCAAGAAACCTAGAAAGTACAGGAACTAATGGTGCCTTGTTTGTTCAGGTTATTGATGCAAACGGAGATCCTATTCAGGGTGCCGATGTAACAATTGAAAATAATTCATCAGATCCATATATCCTTGTTCAGGAAACTACGAATAATGATGGAATGTTTCAGTTAGTTGATGCTCCACCAGGAATTGAGACGTATGAAATAACAGCTAAAAAGGATGGGTATACAACAGATAAGACCTATACAGCAGGCGCCGCCGGGAATCCTGTTCCAAACAAACCACATTCAAACGTTTCTCAAGGTTTAGTTACGCAAGTATCTTTTTCGATTGACGAAGAGAGTAGTGTGAATTTCAATACTAAGAGAAACAATTGTTCAGCTGCAGGTGGTGTAGATTTTGATTTTTATGGAGAGAAAACAATCGGCGAAAATGTCTTGAAATATACTAGAAGCTTAATAACAAACTCCACTGGCAGCACTTCATTAACTGATGTTGAGTGGGATACATATCATCTGGACATTACAGATTCCAGTTTTTTCTTTGCGGGTTCAAATCCATTTGTGCCGTTAGCTGTAAACCCTGGAGCTTCTCAGAACTTAGACATTCTTGTTGAGTCGAAAGATCCTAATGCCCTTCTTGTAAAAGTGATCGATGGTAATGAAGGAATTCCTGTTGCTGATGCTGTAGTTACGCTGTCAGAAAATTCTTTTGAGGAAATACAATTAACAGGACAAGGATCAATGTCTCAAACAGATTGGAGTAGTGGAAGCGGACAAGAGCAGATTGGTAATTTTGCAAGTTATTCTTCTCAAAATGGAAACATAGATACAACATCAAATACAGGTGAAATAAGATTAGTTCAATTTTCAGGATCGTATGTATCAAGTGGATTTCTAACTTCTTCAACTTTTGATATTGGAACGACAACTAATTTCCACGTCTTTAATTGGAAACCGCAAAGTCAGTCAGTTGAAGCAGGGAGTGATTCTGTAAAATTTCAGGTTGCTACAGAGCAAGAAGTTACAGGAGAAACCGTTTGGAATTTCGTTGGACCAGACGGGACAAGCTCATCGTATTTCACAAGTTCGGGCGAATCATTTTCTTCTATTCATGATGGTGATAGGTTCTTAAGATACAAAGTCTTTCTTTCAACAGAAGATCCACTTTATACTCCAAGTGTTTCTGATATTTCATTTTCTTTCTCTTCAGGTTGTGCACCTGCAGGACAGGTTTACTTTGATGGTCTGGAACCAGACACATATGATCTTAGGGTTTCAAAAGCTGGTTATATTGATTTTTATTCAAATTTAGTATCTGTGAATAATCCTTGGCAATCAATAGACGTAACATTAGTAGCTGAATAATATGTTTACAGATAAAAATAAAAAAACAAATCAGGGTATGACTCTAATTGAGATTATGATCGCAATGGCTATATTTGTTGTGATAGTTATTTTGGTTAATGGTTTTCAAGGGAAAGTTTTTAAATTAAATAATATTCTTCAATCTAGCTTATCTATTCAACAAAATGCTAGAAAAATACTGAGACCCTTTGCTGAAGAGGTGAGGAGTGCGACGATCTCAAATATCGGAGCATTTCCTATATCAATCGCTACTCCAAACATGATTGAGTTTTATTCTGATAATGATAATGATGGACTAAAGGAAAAGATTAGATATTTTAGAGATGGTGATGAATTTAAGAAAGGTGTAGTGAAACCATCAGGGAATCCTTATTCGTATAATGAGAATGATGAAGACATAACAGGCGTTGTTTCAGGTATTGTGAACGGAGCAAATGATCCTGTTTTTCAGTATTATGATGGTTCATATGATGGAAATCCTGAAAGCTTACCCTTAACCTATCCGATTGCTCTAACGGAGATAACTCTAGTGAAGACAACGTTGAAAGTTGACCTTGATGTAAATGAGGATCCTGGGCCGATAGAGATCTCCACACAGGCAACCTTCCGTAACCTAAAAGATAATTAATCATGATGTTTACTAAAAATATAAAAAAAGTGGAAACTGAATCCAAAGTAAATATTTTGGGGGCGGCACCGAAGGTGCCGCCAAAAGAGAAGGGCGCAATTATTGCACTGTCGCTAGTCTTTGCAACAGTTTCAATAATTATCATTACGGGAATCGTATCTTGGTTTGGTGCTGTTCTACATTTGTCTCGAAATGCTTTTGATAATGAAAGAGCCTTTCAAATTGCCGAATCAGGAATTGACTATTATAGGTGGCATCTCGCACATGATGATCAGGATTTTCAAGATGGCACAGGTTCAGAAGGCCCATATGTTCATGACTTTCTAAATAAAACTGGAGATAAAGTAGGGGAGTTTTCATTAAATATAATTCCACCAGTAAACGGAAGCACTGTTGTTGTGATTGAATCAACGGGTACAGTTGATACTAATCCAGAGGTCTCAAGAACAATTAGGGTCAAATTAGCTAAACCATCTTTTGCAAAATTTGCTTTCGTTTCAGCTTCAGAGATGCGTTTTGGAGAGGGAACTGAAGTCTTTGGGTCAATACATTCTAACGGTGGAATTCGTTTTGATGGTTTTGCAAATAATGTCGTTTCATCTGCAAAAGAATTTTATGATGACCCTGATCACTCAGGAGCTTATGAGTTTGGTGTACATACTCATATCTCTCCAACGGATCCAGTGTATCCAAATAGTGTTCCTGTTAGAGAAGATGTTTTTGGTGCAGGAAGAGAGTTTCCAGTTCCAGCAGTCGATTTTGATGGGATTATTTCGAATATTTCTGAAATGAAATCATTAGGACAAAGTTCGAATGGTTTTTATCAAGGTCCTTCAGGAAATAGAAACTATGGGTATGAGGTTACACTTAGGAATGATGGATTTTTTGAGGTTAGGCAAGTCAGAAGTTTAGAATCCTACAGTAATAGTTGTAGAACTACTTGGCAAGAAGATTGGGGTACATGGTCGGTTGATCGAACAAGAAGTGCCTCTGTCTATCCTTATCCAGAAAAT
>Ga0100379_10004359_pt1 | contig 12504 bp, 9 predicted proteins | sample CryGeymeta201503_FD_80418 | JGI IMG/M metagenome (GOLD analysis project Ga0100379, IMG submission 80418) | Groundwater microbial communities from Crystal Geyser aquifers in Utah, USA - Crystal Geyser metaG 2015-03 | ecosystem: Environmental > Aquatic > Deep subsurface > Groundwater | place: USA...
GCGTAATATGTTTTGCCGGCTTTAAGTATAACATTAATATTTGAGCAATCGATAGAAAGAGATTTTTCCAAAGTTTCTTTAGCATAAACATACTGCTCTGATTCAAGATAAGCCGAACCGAGTAAAGAGTATAACCCGGCATTCGAATTATCATATTTTAATGCAAGCAGAAGCACATCCGCAGCCTGTTGAAATTTATTTAAATTAACTCAAGTTGACCGCCTAATTAAGCAGCCAACACCATTTGTTTAATTTCATTAATAACTTTGTTCTTTGATTTATTGATATTTCGCTCAAGGCAATACTCGATTGAATCAATCGTAGCTATTTGTCTTAGACGGTCTTTCATTGATAATACTGAAAACAGAGCAAGATTCTTTTTGGTTAATTTTTTACCTTGTGCACGTTTTTCTGCTATAAATACGTGGGTCAGGAGGTTATAGGATATCAAAGACATTCTTACCAAAGATTCAATTGCCGGTAAGTTTACGTTCTGATATGCCCTTAAACCTAAATGCTGCTTGCTCATCTTAAAAAATACTTCAATCGACCATCTTTTTGAATAGGCTATTAATATTGATTCAATCGGAAGAGCAGTGTTAGTTGTAAATATTGTCTTCACAGTGTAATGTGACAGGCTTCTTGTACAAACTATCTTAACTGCTCCTCCGGATTTTAATATTACCTTTTCGCTATGTACTTGATATTTCTTTTTACCTATTCTGATTATTCTTTTCTTCTTTTTCCCTTTAAAGTAACGTTTGGTATAGCTGGAAACATTCATCTGTTCGTTCTTTACAGTAAGTACCCTGTTTGTCTTGAGCATTGATACGAAGCTGTATTGCCTTGTACGGCACAGCTTCATTATCATCGGTGAAGCATAATAAGTATCTGCTAAAATATAGACGCCGCCATTGATGGTTTGATTTTCATCTGCTTCAAAGCTATCAAGTATTTCTGAGGCTATTTCAGTCTTCTTCTTAAATATACACCCTCTTGTTCTTGCCTCTTTTTTTGAGGTATATATTTCTATTGCATATGGTATTACGATGTCTCGATATTCTATAACAGCACATACTAATTGATGACCCCATATATATTGTTTACTTGTATGGTCGAAAAATTTGAATGCTGCTATTACATGTTTGCCTCGTTTTTTGTTAGATGTATCATCAAAAATAAAATAAAGCGCTTCACCTCGTTTCTTTAATAACTGTAATATGAGCATCGCATAAAACTTTAGAACCTTGCTCATTATTGAAGAACAATTGTTTAGGAATTCATTATGTTTACTTCTGTGGCTTCCGAATGATAGTACTTTTACCATGCCGTTTAGTGTTGTCTTATATGGCGTTACTAACATTGCTAATAATATACTCTTAAAGTGAAGCCATTGATAATCATTATAAAATTGCTGGAGTTCTATAAGTAAAAGTTCAATTTGCAAAGGTACTCTTTGGAGCTTAAACATTTTTTTGGCCTATGAACTTGTTATTTGTTTTTTACAAAATTAAACATTTTTTAACTTTTTTGTCTCAAGCGGTCAACTTGAGTAACCTTAGTAACCACACTTGCCGTAATAAATATAACCTTATTCCCTTATTTGGGGAATAATAAGCTAATAAGGTTGTCCGAAGGACTCTATGGAGAAAATGTTTACCTCTGCCTATGTTACTAAGGTAATTTATCGTTTTACATTTTTCTACAGATTTTGATTATTCCAATTTTTGAAAATAGCTCTATTTTATTGCTTACGAATGGGTTTATTCAGGATTTAATATTTATGATTCTTCTAATTAATTGTATTTGTTTTGCTAATAACCGGACAGCAGTGATTTAAAATATCTTGACATAAAAAACAAAGATTTAAATGGCAATACTATAAGTGTATCTTCTAAAAAAGGTTAGAAATTATAATCGAAAAATTAGGTTGACGCATATGTTTAGCTAACGGACAATCTCTCAACACAATTATTTGACTCTGCTTATAACGCCCCGCAGTAGCTGGTCAAGGTAAGGGAATTTATCCGGGGATTTAAAACACAAGCCGGCACAACTTCGCATTAGAAAGTATGTGCCGGCTCGAACAATAACAAAGATTGCAGAATAACTTAAATATAAGAATCCAGTTGATACAAAGGTTCTATTTCCCATTCGTCTTCAACTGTTCCAACACAGTGTGAACATTTGGGAACTGTGAACACAACTTTTTCTTCGTTTGGCGTTGCACGAACAAAATTAAGTATCGTTCTGCAACTTGCGCATTGAACTATATGAGAAGTTATTGTTTTTGCGCTGCAATCAGGGCAAATGAAACCCAACTCTCCGGGCGACTCTTGCGGGTTAACCAGAAAGATAGCGTTACATTTAGAATTGTTACATTTGGCAAAGTGCCACTTAACGGTATCTCTATTTACGATAACGAACTCCCTCATACTATGAATGAACGGTTCAAACATAATCAGTTAATTATAAAAAGTCTATTGAAAAAAAATTCTCTTAAAGTTTCTATCGGTTAGATTGAATCAAAGCAGGAATTTTATAAATTGAATGCCTCAATTTATCTTCTTATTGAGCTAAATGTAGTACATAATAGTTTCCATGAAAAAAATTTCAATAAATAACACGTTCGGGAGTATATATGGATAAAATAAAGGCTTTTAAAGCTTATGATATTAGAGGAAAAGTACCGTCGGAATTAAACCCCGATATGGCTTATAAAATTGGGCTTACCTACGCTTCTTACCTTAAAGCGCGCTCAATTGTTATCGGTTACGATATCCGAAAATCATCAGAAGCGCTGGCTGAATCGTTGCGCAAAGGATTAAATGACGGTGGCGCTGATGTAATTGATATAGGGTTGTGCGGCACTGAAATGATTTACTTTGCAACTCCTTTCTTCCAAGCGGATGGAGGAATCATGATTACTGCAAGCCATAATCCGCCCGAGTACAACGGAATGAAATTCGTAAAAAAAGATTCCGTTCCGGTGGGTTATAATTCGGGGCTTAACGAAATTGAGAGAATGATTCTCAGCAATGAACTTCCTCAACCAGTGAGCAATAAAGGAGGCTATGCTCAAAAAGATATTATGAATAGTTTCATTATTAATCTTCGTAAGTTTTACGATCCTTCCAAAATAAAACCTTTAAAAGTAGTTGTGAATGCAGGCAACGGCTGTGCTGGATTAGCTTTAAACGCAATCGAAAAAGACTTGCCGATCGAAATGATTAAAATATTTAATGAACCTGACAGCGAATTTCCCAACGGAGTTCCAAATCCTTTGCTTATGGAAAACAGACAACCCACGCTGGATGCCGTGCTTAAAAACAAAGCCGACCTTGGAGTTGCCTGGGATGGCGACTACGACCGCTGCTTTTTCTTTGATGAAAAAGGAAATTTTATTGAAGGCTATTACATTGTTGGCATTCTTGCAAAATCTATATTGAAAAAAAATCCAGGCGAAAATATTGTCCACGATCCGCGCCTTGTTTGGAACACTCTCGAAGTCGTTTCCGAATACGGAGGCAATGCAGTGCAATCGGTAAGCGGGCATGCATACATTAAACAAAAGATGAGAGAAGTTAACGCCATTTACGGCGGCGAAATGTCTGCGCATCATTACTTTAGAGATAATGCATATTCAGACAGTGGAATGATCCCTTTTCTTCTCGTTCTTCAACTAATTTCGGAAGACAACAAACCGCTTTCAAAATTTGTTGATGAGATGATAAATGCCTACCCGTGCAGCGGTGAAATTAACAGCGAAATAACAGACCCCGCCGGGAAAATAAAAGAAATAGATGCACGTTTTACCGGAGGCAAAAAAGATTATACGGACGGTTTAAGCGTCGAATATGATAATTGGAGATTTAATTTAAGAATGTCCAACACCGAACCAATTATCCGGTTGAATGTTGAATCGAGAGGTGATATTAAACTGATGGAAGAAAAAACGAAAGAATTACTTGATTTAATTAGAAACTAAATTTCTAAGACCTTCGAGACAGCGAGTCTCGAAGGTATAGTTTTAAAAATTAATTTCCATTAGCGATTATTTCAAAATCTAATTTTAAGTTCTCCCACAAAAGAGCAATTTTGGCTGTGCGTTCCCCGGTTTTTGTAATTGTGTAAGAAAGCCACTCGTGGAATTCATTTTTCGTAGGTTTAACTTTTATCCGTAAAGCGTCCTGTGATTCATTGTACTCGAATGCGCCCCACTGGTTTGCCTCTTTATTCAATATCAAGGTCCATTCTTCTTTGCCTGGCAATGCAAAAAAGCTGTAAGAACCAGCCTTTATTTTTTTTCCTTCTATAATTACATCACCGCCGAAAATTATTTTCGTGGCTTCATTTGCTCCGGCGCGCCAAACAATATTATATGGCACAAGATCACCCCAGATGGTTCGTCCTTTAACGCCGGGACGGCTGTAGATAATTTCTATATCTGTAAGCCCAACTGTTTGCCTTACCGCTGCCATCGGGCTTATCCGCACTTTTTTCTCTTTGTCCTGTGCATTAATTGTTCCTGCAGCAGATACTAACAGCAAAAGGAAAGGCAAAAACTTTCCCAAAAATTTTGCTCTGAAGTTCATCAATCCGCTCCTAATATTTTTTTGTTCATGATTAGCATATAGTAATTTAGTAAATTATAATTAAATATCATTTCAAATAGTACAAAGAGGTTCAGGAAAATTTAGGTGAAAATTTTACCCGCAAATCGAATGATTTAATAATCAGATATTCTTTTATTAACTTCTCATAGCGGCAAACAATTACGTTGCTATTTTATTCTTACTGATTTCTTCTTTTTACTTGAATGCTTTCAACTGACTTACTACAGTATCAATCTCATCTTTTACATTATAGAAGTGCGGCGAAAAGCGAACCATCCCTTCGCGCACAGCACAGTGTATATTTTTATTTTTTAATGTTTCAAAAATCTGATTTGCCTCATTGTGTTTAAAGTTTATAATCCCCGCAATGTTTTTCCCTTCCAAACCTTTTAATATCGGATTGAAGTTTAACTCATCTAATTTATTGATGAAATAAATTGAGTTATTGAGGACTGCATTTTCTATTAGCTTCAATCCAACTTCAAAAAATATTTTTAATGATTCATTTAGAACATAAATTCCAAACGCATTTAATGTGCCCGGCTGAAATCGTTCTGCGTTGGGGCGGAATTTTAATTCGTATTCAAGCAGATCCCATGCATTTTCAACAGAAAGCCAGCCTGCATAAGCCGGATGAATGTTTTGCATAAGCTTATCATCAACATAAATAAAACCTAAACCCATTATTCCGAGAAGCCATTTTTGACTGCCGCACGAGAGAAAATTTACCCTGCATTTTTTAACATCAAGCTGAACAGCGCCCAGCCCCTGAATTGCATCTATGCAGAATATAATATTTTTTTCTTCACAAAATTTACCGATGGCTTCAATGTCAATTCTATAGCCAGTTAAAAATTGAACAAGACTTACCGAGATTAACTTTGTCTTTTCTGTAACTGCTTCCATTATTTTTTCGGCTGCTATTATTCCGTTTTCCGATTTTACTATTTTAATATTTACACCCTTCTCTTTTAGATTGAGGAAAGGATAAACATTTGCGGGAAATTCAAGATCGTTTAAAATTATCTCATCTCCTTCATTCCACTTTAACCCCTGTGCAAGTATGTTTAAACCGTTTGTTGTATTATCAGTAAACGCAATGTTGTTTGCCGAACAATTAATCATCTTACCAAGAGAAGATTTTGTTTCGGCTGCGGTTTTTACAAAATCTTCATAACCGTCAATTTCGCCAGTTGTCTTTTCTTTTATTTGATCTTCGAGCACCTTCAATACTCTTGTTGAAAATGTGCCTGTTGAGGCATGGTTAAAATATATCTTTCCTTCTTTGATGTGAGGGAATAAATTTCTTGCTTCGGTAATTGTCATTTTATATTACTCTTAACTTTTTTGCAGACAAATTTTATAATAAAGTATGATGAATCAAAGATGAGTCTACTATAAAAAGGTTCTTTTGAAAAATGTCATTGCGATCCCGCATTGCGGGAGAAGCAATCTTCCGAATTTAGCGCAAAATCAAAAGATTGCTTCGTCACTCCGTTCCTCGCAATGACGGAAATACCTTTTTAAAGTGAACTCAAAGATGATTTAATAAAAAGTTGTTTTGTTTATAATTCTAATAATATTTATGTTTTCGGTTAGTAAGATTAAAATTTTTAACGTAGTTATCTAAATAACAACGGAAGGTTAAAACATGAGAAAATCCCCCGGTAATTATCCCCGCCCCAATGAACACAAAAATTTAACTCCCGAAGAACTGAGATGGAAATGCAACAATGATGTTTTTGAATTTGACTCGACGAGTGACCTTGACCCGATTGAAGGCATCGTTGGACAGGAACGTGCATTAAAAGCAATTAAACTCGGAGTTGATTTACGCAGCCCCGGATACAATATTTATATTGCGGGACTTTCCGGCACCGGCAAAACAACCACAGTAAAAAAGATGCTTGAAAAGATCAGCAGTAACTGTCCGTCTCTTTACGATTATGCATATGTTAATAATTTTAAAGAAGAAGACATGCCTGTCTTATTAAAATTTAATACCGGATCGGCGAAAGAATTTAAATACAATTTAGCTTCGGCTATTGAACTGTTAAAAAAAAGAATCCCTTTAGCCCTGGAAGCCGAAACATATTCTAACAAGAAGAAAAAAATTATCAGCCAGTACAGTGAGAAGGAGCAGGAGCTACTTAACAGTTTTAATGAAAAATTAGAAAAAGAAAATTTTTCACTCGGACATGTAAAAGTGGGCGATACTTCGCGTCCGGATGTTTTTCCAGTAATCGGCGGCAAAGCTGTACCGATTCAAATGATTGAAGAAAAAGTTCAGGAAAAAGTTATTACTAAAGATCAAGCTTCGGACATTGTAAAAAGATACACACATCATCAGGAGGAACTTCAGAAAATATTCCGTAAAGGATTAAAAATTAGCCAGGAGTTTCAGGAAAAACTTGTCAAATTAGAACGGGAGAATGTTGAGTCGGTAGTAAGCGGAGTTATTTTCAATTTAAAGGAAAAATATGAGGATGAAAAAATAATTGAATATCTCGACCATGTTCTTGAAAATATTTTAGATAACATACAAATATTCAAAGGATTAAATCCTGAAGCAGCAACAACACCCGAGGGATTTATAATTGATTATTTCCGTGTTTATGACGTTAACATTATTCTTGATAATACCGGGCTTAAACAGTGTCCCGTACTCATTGAAACAAACCCGACATACACTAACATCTTCGGAACGGTAGAAAAAATAAACGACGGCAAAGGCGGCTGGTACACAGATTTCACAAAAATAAAATGCGGCTCGCTGCTTCGTGCAAACGGCGGTTATCTTGTACTTAATGTAAACCATCTTTTTGAAGAACCGGCTGTTTGGCGGACATTAAAAAGAGTTCTCACTTACCGTCAACTCGAAATTCAGGACCCCGGCAGTTATTTTCAGTTCACAGCCTCAACCATAAAACCCGAACCGATTGATATCGACACAAAAATAATTCTCGTCGGCAGCCAGCAGATTTACAGTATGCTTGCGAACTATGAATATGATTTTAAAAAAATATTCAAAGTAAAAGCTGATTTTGATTATGAAATAAAAAGAAGCCCTGCTGTTTTGGTTCAATATGCACGGGTTGTAAAAAAACTTATTAAAGAAGAAAATCTTTGTGAGTTTGACAGAAGCGCGATTGCATATTTGATTGAACTTTCCGCTCGATTTGCAGGACAAAAGAACAAACTCTCGACCCGTTTTTCTCAAATTGCTGACGTAGCGCGCGAGGCAAACTTTTGGGCGCTTGACGATGGTTTTGATGTTGTAAACGCAGCACACATTCGAAAAGCTTATAACTATGCTAAAGAGCGGCACGGTATGCTTGAATCGAAGGTAAACGACATGATTGAAGAGAAGAGCGTTATGATTGATACTACCGGCGAACGTATCGGGCAAATAAATGGTCTGGCAGTTTACGATGCAGATTTTTATGCATTCGGAAGACCGACACGAATTACCTCTACAGTTTCACTCGGCAACGGCACAATCATAAACGTTGAACGTGAAGCCGGCATGAGCGGTAAATATTATAACAAAGGAATGTTGATTATTACAGGATATTTTAAAGAAACATTCGGACAGGATATGCCACTGTCTTTCAATGCAAACATTGTTTTCGAACAGTCATATTCCACCGTTGACGGCGATAGTGCCTCGTGTGCAGAAATATTTGCTCTTCTTTCAACGCTTGCAGAGTTACCAATTAAACAGGGCATTGCAGTGACGGGTTCGCTAAACCAAAAAGGGGATGTTCAACCTATAGGCGGAGTTAATGAAAAGATTGAAGGATTTTACGATGTTTGCAAAATGCAGGGGTTTACTAAAAAGCAGGGCGTTATTATTCCGGTTCAGAATGTTAAAGATTTAATGCTTCGTGAAGATGTTATCGAGTCGGTTAAAAAAGGAGAATTTACAATTTATCCTATGGAACGAATAGAAGAAGGGATTGAAATTCTTACCGGTGTAAAAGCAGGTATACGCACTGATAACAAATATGAAACTAACACGGTCTTTTATCTTGTAGAGAAAAAAATTAAAGAGTTATTCCGTAAGTCGAAAGCAGCACGTACACCAATGAAAAGACCAAAGACAAAGAAAACAGTAATAAAGAGAACCGCAGCAAAGAAAAAATGAATAAACAACTGACAGATATATTTGCAAAAACAAAAATACTTTGCACACTGGGACCAGCATCCAACAGCAAAGAAATGATTTCCCGATTAATACTTTCGGGGGTGGATGGCGTACGGTTAAATTTTTCTCACGGCAATTATGAATTTTACGGGGAGTTATTTAAAAACATTAACGCTGCATGTTCTGACGAAAATACTCCTCTCGCTGTTTTAATGGATTTGCAAGGACCCAAAATAAGAGTCGGTGAACTTGAAACTCCTGAAATTGAATTAACAACAGGACAAACAATTGAAATAACAACCGATGAGGTCATTGGTACAAAAGAGAAAATATCTACTTCATATAAACCCCTTGCAGAGGATGCAAAAGTAGGCGACGCTATACTTATAGACGATGGATTAATTAGGCTGCGCATAATCGAAAAACATAAAATCTCGGTTAAATGCTTTATTGAGAACGGAGGTCAATTAAAACCGAGGAAAGGGATGAACCTGCCTGGAATGAGGCTCTCAACGCCTTCCGTTACTGAAAAAGATTTTAGAGATTTAGAGTTCGCACTAAATTATCGCGTTGATTATATAGCTTTGTCTTTTGTGAGAAGCGCCGCCGATATGACAAACCTGCGTGAGTGGCTTAGGCAGCGAAACTTCATAAAACCAATAATAGCCAAGATCGAAAAAAAAGAAGCGGTTGACAGCTTCGATGAAATATTAAAAGTGTCAGATGGTATTATGGTTGCACGCGGAGATTTGGGTGTTGAACTTCCTCCGCATGAAGTTCCATCTATTCAAAAGCAAATTATAACCAAATGTAATGCTTACGGTAAACTTGTTATTACCGCAACGCAGATGCTTGAGTCGATGATTAACAACCCTATCTCCACACGCGCAGAAGCAAGCGACGTTGCAAACGCAGTATGGGACGGCACAGACGTAGTAATGTTAAGCGGTGAAACTTCAATCGGTAAATTCCCGGTTCAAACTGTGAAAACAATGAACGACATAGTAAAGGATGCTGAACTTCATAACCGGACATGTCAGCAAGTAGAGTTTCCATTTCCAAAAGAAATGGAAGAGAACCTTTTTGATTCGGTCGGACGCGGGATCGTTTCAATGAGTAAGCAGATAAATGCTGCTGCTGTGGTTGTATTTACATTCAAAGGTCGTACGGCGGTTAATATTGCCAAATTTAGACCGCATGCAAAGATCATCGCTTTTACAAACAGCTCCGAAACAATGAATGAATTGTGTTTAAGATGGGGAGTAACATCAATTTTTATGGATGAAATTAACAAGGAACATATTGCTATTGAAAATGCAAAAAAATTACTTCTAGAAAGCGGTAATGTTAAAGAAGGAGATGTTGTTCTATTCGCAGCAGGCGCGCCATACAGCGAACGCAGCAGGGCAAACTGGCTTCGGTTTGAAGTGATTTAATCTAATCAAAATGTTTGGTGACGAGCGTAAATTAAAAATTATAAATTAATAGTATGACGGGGCATTAAGGAACTAACTTAATCAAATGTGAGCAACGAATTGATTTTTAACTGTTATAACTTTACTTTTGCGAAGTATTAAAGCAATTATAACTATCGGCTTAAATGGTAAATATCCCTTCAACAGACATTGACCTTTTGCGTAGAGTAGCTAAGCATGATTCTAAAGCGCTCGAAGTATTATACAATAGGTATTCACCCCTTCTGTATACGTTAATAAAAAAAATGGTAACCGAGCAGTCCCTTGCCCAAGAAATTCTTGTCGATGTTTTTGTCATCGTCTGGCGTAAGAGCGATAAATTTAATTTTAACAGCGAAAATGTATATACATGGATAGTGACGCTTGCACGTAATAAAGCTGCAGATGAAATTAGGCGAAAAAGATTTGCCGGCAATGCGCCCGAATATACGGAGGGTTTCGAAGATAACTATATACTGCCCCATCTTTCGCCGAAGATTGACTCTCTTGATTTGAAGACCGCTTTAAACATAAAAGGAAGTGTAGAAACTGCTCTTAATAAATTAACCGATGCACAACAGTATGTAATATATCTTGCCTACTACGAAGGTTTAACCGAGGAAGAAATTGCTGCAAAGCTTAATATTCCGCTTCAGACCGTAAAATCAAAAGTTAAGATTGCTCTATCTAATCTTAAAGAAAATTTAATTAAGGGAGATGCATAATGGAGCATAAAGAGTTGCTGTATGCATTTTCTCTCGGCTGTCTTAGCAAAAATGATTTTGACATTTTTGTTTCTATTTTAGAAAACAACGAGCCGTTTGCTTACGAAGAATTGGGAGAGTTCCAAAATCTTGCGGCGCTTTTGCCAGCAATATTAAATATTGAAACTCCTGCCCCTGAAGTAAAGGATAAAGTTGCACGAAAACTTTATCGCCTCCAGGAGGAAATAAAAAAGAAAAAAGAAGAGGAACAATCTTCAGAAAAACCGCTGCCTTTAAAACCACAAGAACATCTTTCTCCGGCGCATGCAATTTCAGTGCAGACGCAAGAAGATATATCCTCGGTTTTTGATGAGAAGGTGGATGAGGAAATTGTTGAAGTCCGGCATTCCAAGGCAGAAGAGTTTGAATCTGTTTCCGCTCAGGCTGCTGATTTGCATGATTCTAATGAAAAAGAAGAAATTAATAATAAAACCGATGATGACGGACTTGAACGACATAAAATATCGGATACAGAAACCGGTGAGTTCGAAGTAATTACATCCACAAAACAGAGCAAGGAGTTTTTACGCCCGCCGCAGGAAACGCAGGTACGGGAACGGTTAAGAACAGATTTGAGCAAAGAGAAAACTTTTGAAAATTTTCCCGGCGCCGCATTAACAGACAATGATGTAGAGATTAAGAAGAAAAATGAGCCTTTAATTGAGAAACCGGGCGGAGGAAAAATAATTACTGAAGCACAAATCGAACCCAAAAAGAAAAGCTATTTCGGAACCCTCGTAGTCGTTTTGTTATTCTTGCTGTTGATCACTGTCGTCGCGATAGCATATTTTAAAATCATGGAAGATATTGACGGTTATAAATTAGAAATTACTAATTTAACTAACCGAATAAACGAATTTCAAACTAAAGTTGGGGGCGATGAAGCTCTTGACAGAATTATGAACTCACGCGGCGTTTACTTTGCACAGTTAAGTTCTGCGGATTTTAATGTCGCTTCCGATGCTAAAGTGTTTTTAAGCGGCGAGAGCGGTGAAGCGTTATTTAGAATATCAAACTTACCCCCGCTCTCAGGAAAAAGTGTATATAATATCTGGATAAATACCGGGAGTACGTTTGAATCTTTGGTGTCCTTTAATGCTGAAGATAAACCATTTACTATAGGAGCATCGGTTCGGGCAGATTTAATTAAACCAGGCACGGAAATAAAAATTACAGAAGAAATCAGTTCAGGCGCAGATAGACCCGGATGGAAAATAATATTGCAAGGGGCTGTCAGGTAATTAGTACCAGAACACTAATATTCTTGTAATATATGGTAGAATATTTACAAACTAAAAGATTAGAAAGCATGACTGAATGAAGATGAATGGATGAATGTTTTTCATTCAACCATTCAATCACTCATCTCAAATAATTTGGTTCTGCTTGTCCCGCCCCGCGGGGGCTTGTCCGGGTTAGGTTTTCCCAAATCGTTTGGAGAACGATATTACTAAAATCAATATTATCAAAATTAACCAGTAATTCGCTGCCACCTCAATAACTGAAGCAAAATATTTATCGAA
>Ga0100379_10004380_pt1 | contig 12455 bp, 11 predicted proteins | sample CryGeymeta201503_FD_80418 | JGI IMG/M metagenome (GOLD analysis project Ga0100379, IMG submission 80418) | Groundwater microbial communities from Crystal Geyser aquifers in Utah, USA - Crystal Geyser metaG 2015-03 | ecosystem: Environmental > Aquatic > Deep subsurface > Groundwater | place...
AATTCAACATCTTCAAATAATATAATGAATATAAATTCAACATCTTCAAATAATATAATGAATATAAATTCAACATCTTCAAATAATATAATGAATATAAATTCAACATCTTCAAATAATATACAAAATCCACAAGTTGACGAAGATTACATTGATAACCACAAAGATAAAAACGATCAATCAGATAGACCAGACTTTATAAGACGTGACAGGGTATACAAATTCTTAACTATATCTCCTTCACCAAATCAAGATCATATTCTTAATTTAATAAAAGAAAAGTCAAAAAATCAACCTTTAGAAGAGAACAAAGATAAGGGAAGTCAAAAATATATAAGACTAATTACAAAAGCATTAAAAAAGTTAAACTCTTCTAATTCGATTGTCTCAATCGGCTCAATCAACTCAAAAAAGGTACAGTCAATTTCTAATATTAAATTACCCTTGATTCATGACTTTAAGCAGAAGAATATGATATCAAATACTAATAGAGAGATGAAAGGAAGTAATTATAAAAATGGAATGAGAGAAATAACTGAGGAGAATAACGAACATAAAGAAGACAAAGAAGGTATTGGATATAAGGAGGTCAAGGAAGTGGAAGAAGATAAAGAAATAAAAGAAATAAAATATAATAAGGATTCTAATGAGAGTGAATATGAATATATTTCAAATGAACAAAAGCTATTAAGTGAATTCAAATCCAAATTTCACAGCAACAAAAATAACTTCTCTGTGGATTTTAAAACAATTAATAATGATAATAACACAATTGATAGTTATAATAATAATTATAATTATAACAGTCCAGAGACAAAAAGAAATATATTTCTAGAAATAATAGACAAGAAATTAAGGAAAATTGGAAACTCAGTTGATTCGAAGAGAAAGCAAAATAAAAGTAAAGAAGCTGATATAAATAATGATAACAATAAAGATATAGCTAATGATAGCGAAAGTTATTTAAATTATATTAATAAACAAAAGAAATTAGAAAATAAAATACCTAAATCAAAAAGTAAATCAAAAAAGCAAAGTTATCATTATTTAGAAGATGAAAGCAGAGAAGATATAGAAATTAATGGAATTAATAACGGACATAATAAAGTTAATGTAGTTAATACTATTGAAAGAGAAATTAATAACATTGACAAATTTAAATTCAAAAAAGACATAAAAAACATAAAAGACAATAAAAGTCATAATCATAATAACAATGATAATAATATTATTATTAATTATAATAAAAATGTTTATAGTTTTGATGATAAAATAACTAATGAATTGAATATACAAACTGAAAAAAACGATAAAAAAGAAAAGGAAAGAATTCAACTAGATTTATATGAAAAGAAAAGAGAAAATATTGTTGTTTATTTAAAAAATAAACTTGATTGAATTGAGATTGTTTAAAATTGAAATTATGATTATTGCATTTTCTTTAATAATTTAATATTTATTTTATGATAAAAGTTTTAAAATTAATTTAATTATTTAAATTTTTTTAAATTTACTTATTAATCATATATAACATTATATATTATATAAGTTTATTTATCTTAATATTTTAATTCATATATAAAACCTTATTACTTATTTATGGAAATAAACGTCAACTTTTTTCAATTTAAAGAGTTAATAAATATTAAATATGTTAATAACTAATGTCTATTATCATCTTCTTGACTTTTAACTAAAATTTCTTTCTTAATTTTACATTAATTTTCTATTATTGGTTCATTAACTTTTTCTTTTTCTTCATTTGTATTTTTTATGCTATCTTTATTAAAGTCATATAAAACATATGCGATTATTAAAGCTGAAATTATAAACGAAATAGAAATAAACTTTTCGAAAAACTCATTAAATTGATTATCTTCAATATAGTGATGAACTTTATGAATTGGTTCTACTGTTACCTCTTCTTCTTTAAAATTATTTTGGAAATCTCCAATTTCATTAGAGTCCTTATTTTGATATAACATTTCTTTGTCTACTCTTAAGTTGATATTTTGATCGGATTGAGGTGGACTTATACCTTCATCTCTTCTTATAGTTTGTTTAGACCTTAAACAAGCAAAACTGAGCAAACCTATATAGGTGAGTAGGACAAAGAAAATGTTGAACTTCATTTTTATTTTACTTTTGCTAAAATATTTACTATATTTAATTTTAAGTATAAGTACTATTATTCTATATGAATGTATTTATTGTATTTGACTCATTTTTCTTAATAAATTTAATTATTATAAAATTATTTATTATTTTAATAAATTATGAGTAGCAGAAATTGTACAGAGCTATTAGATGAGGACATCCGAGATGCTGTTTGGAACAGTCTTATCCCTATCAAAATAGATATGGCAAGAGAAGACATCAATAATCTAGATATACCAGCAAGCATCTACGTAAAATAAACTTTAATAAAATTAATAGCTTAATATATCAAGATTTGGTTATATTGTAAACGCAATATTAGAGATTAAAAACTTTTACGAAAAATTTATTCCAGTCAATTCTTCAACTGAGGATATATGGTTTGAAATGAATAAAATTCCACTTAAATGGCATATACCGTTCGGAGTCTTAGTTGATAATATTTATGGAGACAATTATGACTTACCAATATATATAGTAGTTCATTTTAGAAATTTCCCTGATAATGCTTTAATAAGGTATAAAGGGATTGAAAGTTTAAAGTTTTATTTTATGAATTCATTAAAAGAAGTAAGTAATTATAAGTGTAGCATAAAGAATATAAAAGATTGATTTTGTAACTCTAATATATTTTATTATATTATTTGTTTAATTTTATTTATTCATTAAAGGCCAATACAGTTAAATTTACTTCTTCAAGAGATATATTGAATTTAAACACTACTGATACGAATAAGTTACTAGACATTGTAAAGAGTGATGGAGCAAAGATGTATATGGATTATTGGAGAATTTTTAAGAAGCTTCTTGAACAATCTTTTGACTCAATAAAGTAACCTCAATTTAATTTTATTTAATTATATACTTAATTATATAAGAAAACTCCCTGTCAAGTTTGTATTTAACAAAACAAATAATTTTCTAAACAAGTCAATTGATCTTACTACTTTAGGAGGTAATAACAATCATTTTATTAACAACTAAAACTTATTATTGTTTATTATTAATATATTATTAATACATTATTATTAACTTTAGATAAATTATATGACTATACGCTAGAGAATTTTATTCTAGATAGTTTCAACAAAGAAATCTCCGAGCAAATTCAATTGAAATCAAATGTATTTTATTATAAATTAATGTAATACTTATTACTTTTAGGTAATCATACATGGAACTGAGATTAATATGCAAACTCCAATGTTATTTATTTATCTAAACTTTTCTTATTTGGATAACTTTTTGTATATAAGCCTGAAGGAGAAGTGAAAGGATATAAAAGAGTTAATAATTGAATTATTGAACAATTATTAATATTATATTTTGTTAATATTGAGTATATAAAGAATTACTATAATGTTTTTACTTAGTTTACTTATATTAAAGTATTAAGGTATTTATATATTTTTATATAATACTATATTTTTCATAATACTTATTACTTATTACTTATATTGATTATAAATAATATACAATTAACTCTTTTATTTATATAAAAATTTTATTTTTATATTAAATTACAAAATATAATTAGAGCTGATGACCTGATGTAATCTTTGCATAAAGGAGTGCAGCTCTTTTTCCAACATCTGAGTTAATTCCAGAATATTCATATAGTGTTTCGAGTATATCGTTTTTATCAGATTCATTAATTTGATGTAATAAATTATTTTCATGTGATAGTTTTATTATTCCATATGTAAGATCCTGTATTTGATGTGATCGTGATATTGAATTTATTTTAAATAGCACACTCTTTGCATTATCAGAATTCAGTTTACTAACAACAGAACTTCCTGTTAAATACAAAAGTCTTAATAAATAAATGTCATCACCTATTAAATAGATTATATAGTGCTATTTATATCATATAATAGATATATTAGATAGATTAGTTATATTAATTACCTGATTTTAAGATAATCGAGAAAGCTTTGTTTAGGTTACCTGCATCTAATTCCTTTAAAGCATGTTTCCATAAAGTGATTGTAGGGTTATCGCTTTCTTTTTCTTTATTCATACTATCCAGACTTTCTTTTAAAATTCTCATTTCGTTTAGTTTTCTATCTTGAACACTCATATTGTTCATACTGTTCGTGTTGTTCATATTATTCATATTATTCATGTTGTTAGTATTGTTCATGTTGTTAGTGTTGTTCATATTATTCATGTTATTTGTATTATATAAATTATTATTATTCCTCCTAATTGACATTGACTTCTCTATTTTTGAAAATATTTTTTGTTTCGAATTAGTGAACTTTCTTTCGACGTTATCTATTTTAAAGTTTATTTTATCAACTTCATTCTTAAAAAACTTATATGTATTTAAAAATTGACTTTCTAACTGATTCTTCATATCATTTAACGAGTTTAAAGAATTATTAGAATTACTATTTTTAAGTTTAGCAAAATTTGAACTGGGATAACCTTGATTTCCTTGGTAACCTTGATTGCCTTGGTTTTTATTGTCCCTTTCTTCATAAAACATACTTGTATGTTCATTATTGTTATCAATATCAGAGTCGTCTTCAATCAACTGATTATTCATTGGAAACTTCACAGGTATTTTACCTTTATTATCTTTATTATAGTCATAATTTCTTTCGTTATTTTTATAAACATGATCAGGTCTTCTATCTTCGTCATTTCTAATATAGTTGTTTTTGCCATTATTATTATCTTCTTCTCTGTTTTTATACAAGTCAGGATTTATATTTTCATATGAGTTACATAGAACTGTATCATCAATTTCATTACCTTGATTACCTTGATTTCCCTGATTTCCTTGATACCCTTGATTTCCTTGAATGCCTTGATAGCCTGGATTTCCTTGGTTATCTTCTTCAAGATTCCTATAGAGACCTTCCATGTCATCCTTTGAGTGGTCATAATTATTCACATTTTTCTTGCTTTTCTTATTGTATTCATTACTAACAATGATTATTGGAGATCTTTGTCCGTGGTCATTGGGATGACTTTCGACTTTATCGTTGTTGACTAGTGAGACCATATCATCATTGAAGTTTGGATTTATAAATTCTTAAATATTAAAATATAATAATAAAGTTATATTACTTTTTCTAGCTTCGTTATTTATTTGAATCTGCTTACTACTTGTTGGTCTATTCAACTCATTACTTTTATCGTTTACTATATTATAATCAAAATTTGTGCTATTTTCAAGCTTGTTTCCTCCATCCTTGCTTCTTTTTATATAACTTTTAATGGATTCCTTTACAATATTTTGAGGAGAAACTTTGCGATCCTTAAACTGATGACTACTTTCTCTATTCTTAAGAAAATTCGTTGTTTGAATTACATTCTTCATACCTTTTTTATATACTTCTTCCTTAATATTCTCAGGTGAATAATTCGATCGCTTTTTTTCTTCATTATTCGTATTGTTTGTATTAACATACATAGTATCATCTTTAAACTTATTAATCTTTGATAAATTCCTTAGCATATTAAACTTATTCATTTTGGTTGGTGTTCCTGTACCTCCCTGTTGGTAGTCCTCATCTTGGTTGGTTCTTATATCGATTAACTGGCTCTTATCAATATTTTCGTTGAAATTCATCTTTTTCTGTTCATTTCCATTATAAATCTTTTCAAGTTCAAGCCATTCTCGTAAAGCCTCTGTAGCTGCGATTTGAACTTTGTGAACTCGATCCTTACTTCCATATTGAAGTGCTGAAATTATATCAGGATGAAAGAAACCTATTAATAATTCGTTGACGAATTTTAAATTTTTTGCAATGATTGATAAGATTTTGCAGCAATTGATTTTGGACTATATAATTAGTTAAATTAGATAAGTTATATAAGTTAGAAAGTTATTAATAATTAATGTTAAGTTACGAATTAAAGTTAAGGAATTTGTAATATTATAAATAAAATAATTATCTTACTTGGTAATTCGAAGTTGAATTTTGAAATAGTATTGCAATAATCCTATCATAAATTTCCTTTAAAGAATTTGTAAAAAAATCAAAAGTCAAGCTTTCTAATAAAAATATAAACACTTCAAATAGGTGGTATGAATCTGTTTTGTTTTTCTATTAAAATTTAAAATATATTTTACAGTTATCAATCCTATTATTTTTGATGAAATTAATTCTAGAGGCTTTGTTAATTTTTTAGTATTTAAGTTTTTAACTAAATCACCGATGCAAATTAATGCTGTTTGTTGAGCAACCTTGTTGGTACCAGATAAAATAATAGAAATTAATGGATCAAAGAAGATTAAAACAATCGCATTATAATCGTCTTTAGGCATACAATAATCAAACATTTCATTAAGACTATGAGAACAGGCTTTTTGAATATAAAAATTATTATCGCTCATAAATAAAGTTATAATGTCTGTAATTCTTACGATAGTTTTTAAAATATTCGGTATTTTATCCAGAGGGTCGGCTAAATTCTCCCGATAGATCGAACAAATATATCCTAATAATAACACCTGGAGTTCTTTTGCACTTATTGTACAATTTTTATTATATATTGATAATAGTGATAAATAAATCCTTAATGCGTCTTCATTATTGAACTTTTGAATTATATTCTTTAGTTCGGAAAATCCTACATCTTTTGTATCTTTATCATTTAATTTGCCTAACGACCTTTGAAAGTTATTTCTGATTTCATTAGCTATCGTCTTTTCGTTTAGTACCTTCCCGAAAGCAACATATTTCCTTTTTTCATTTTTGTTGACTTGAACAGGAAGATTGCTTAAAATATTACTAGGATGGGGTATTTGTCTAATATTATTGTTATTATTGTTATTATTATAATTGAAATTGTTATTATTGAAATTGTTATTGTTATTGTCTTGATAATTTTGAAAACCTGTTGATCGATCTGGTCGTTCGAGTCTTTCTAGTTGTTGATAAGGTTGATTACTTATGTTTACGAAATCTATAGATAATAGATAGTTTTAATACATACCTTCACCTTGCTTTGTTATCTCATTGATTTTATTTTCTTTATTCAATAATCGTTTTTGATTTAATAAATTTAATTTAGGTAGTTGTTGTTGATAATTTTGTAACTGTGGTTGTTGATCATAGTAATTATTATCGATCATTTCAGAATCATCGTTATCCATTTTTAATATTATTAATATTTATTATTATAAATTTAAATTATTTATTGAATAATTTTTAATTTAACAATTTATATTAATAGCTTATTTACGTAATTTATTCTAATTATACTAGATGAATTATGATAGTTATAGAATTAGATATAGTTATTATAATTGTTATTTTTCTTATTCAGTTGTAATGAATAAATGAAATACTTATTGATCAGATTAATAAAAACTAATATTATGTTTATAATTATATAATAATTAAAATTATAATAATTTATTACAATTATTATGATAAAACTATATACTAAATGAAATAATATTAAGTATATTAAGAATAATTAAAAAATTTAAATAAAAAGTTATTGTCTCACAAACTAAATTATATAAGCGCATGCTGCATCTAACTTACTACAAGTTTCTTCTAATAAACTTAATAATGTTTCTTCAGTTTGTTCTCTAAGAATATTAACAATATAAACTACCTATCACGTTTTTCATTATCAAGCTCAACCTTAATTTTATTGATTACTGATCTAAGCATGTCTAAAAAGGCCTCTTCGGTTTCCTCTCTAGCTTGCTTTTCATTATTGAACAAATGGTGAAGTCTTAAAAATAGGTTATGTTAGGTAAAATAAAGAAGTAATATATTGATATGATCAATTTTAGTAAAAATACTTACTTTGAAAATTCATCATTTACTTTTTTACTAATTGCTCCATCACCGTCTTCTCTCTCAGCTTGTTCGTTTTTCATTTGCTCTACGATTTTAGGAACTTCAGACTAGTTTAAGTTAGTTTTAGTAAGTAATTAATATTGTTTTATATGTATAATATGTTTTATACGTTTTATAAGTTTATATGTTTTATATATTTTATAGTAATACTTACTTCAAGATAGAAGGTAAAGTTTTCAATACTCTCGTTTCTGTTTTTTGACTCTTTATTTAATTCGTTTCGTAATATTCCATATTTTTCGTCAATAAATACTAGTAATTTCCTCTCTACTTCTTTTCTCTCATGTAATTCTCCATCAAATCTTTCTAAAATTTTAAACTCTAACATCCTTAAATACTGAGTTCTATTCTCATATGAGGATTCATATTTTTGCTTATCCTCTTCAATACTTTTTATTATTTTTGAAATTTGGTCTTTAACAATATTGAAAGTTTTAAAAGTAGTTTCATTATATTCAGAAGATTTTTCTTCAATGTTATTTATTCTAACTTCGACTTCTTCAAACTTAGAATATTTTTCTGTTTCAATATCAATCTAATTATTACGTATTATTATATATAATATGTACATGAATATTATTTAATCTCTCAGATAGTTTGCTGAGTCTATCCAAATTTTGGTTAGCTAAGATTTAGAAATGAATTTATACTTTTGTAGCTTGTCGATACATTTGTCATCTTGATTTAATTAGAGTTATTTAAATAAAAAAATTAATAATATAATTTAAACAATTTATAATCAAATTACATTTATAATAAATAATCTTATCAATTTATATACAACAATTACAATATAACTTTACAAATAGTATTAATACTTTCATTACATTTATTTTTGATAATTAATTACTTATTAATTACTTTATACTTAATTTTTATAAATTTTAAATGAAATTCTTCGACGAAAAAGACAGGGAGAAAAAAAAGAAAGATATTTCTAAGTCTTCTTATATACTTGACACTCCAAACCCAGATGCTGTCACACCTAATAGAAAAGAACAAGAAAGGAAAGAAAGAGAAATGAAAGAACTAGCCGAAAAAGATCCTAAGTCACCAATAAAAAAGACTAAAACTATGAAAGAACAAAAAGAGGATATGGATGTTCGATTATCAGTGAATTTATCTGAGGTATCAATAAATGATTTTGGAACGTTCGACCTAAGAATTCCCATAATGAATGTTCCGATAGAAGACAAACGTACTCTTGATAAACGTAGATCAGCCATCAAAACAACAAAGGGAAGTCCTTTAGATGATATGAATAAAAACAATTTAGTTAAGCATCTCGGGGAAATATTCATTGACCCATCAACTGGAAAACAAAGCAGAATAGCTACTAAAAGAATTGATATTATATCACATACTATGAAAGAAGAAAATGATTATATACTATTTGATATAGTAAATGTTGAGAAAATAGTTGCAGATTGTTCATCTAAAGACAATAAGCAAAAAGACTTAGTAATTTAAAATAATATATTATAACTAATTTTACTTATTAAATTATAGGACCAGGACCAAGATAAACTCGCTGAACTCGCTATTAGAAATACTGAAAATAGTTTTGTAGGAAAGAACCAGTTAAGAAAAATAGTAAATTTAGATTACGAAGGAGCATTTAAAGAGAATATTATGTATTTAAAGAATAAACGTACTTATGAAATGGAATTAATAACAACTTTATTGAAGAAGTATAAAGAAAGTTTAAAACCTAATAGCAAGATACAACTCGAAACAGAGATTTACTACAAATTTGAAAGTGAAACTAAAGCTCTACTAGCTGAATATGCATCTAACAAAAAACCAAGTGAGATTAAATGTAAAGAATTCAAAATTAAAGCAAGAGAGCATTTAAAAACATTAATCCAAAATCTAAAACGAGAATACAATAGTAAGAACCCAGAAACAACAGTGCCAGATAACTATAACGAATGGAAAAATAAACTGTGTGAACTAGTAAATGTATGGGATTTATTCACTTCTAATGGATTAAAAGTTAGAATTCCATTTAAATACATACTTCTCAAAAAGTTTTTTATTAAGCGATCAACAGATAAACAAAAGAACAACACCTCAAACAGTAAATCAGACGATTACGATTTAAACCTATCAAGGTGGGAAAAAATAAAAATAATGTTCGGAATAGGAGTAAAAGATGACTCAGCTAATTTATTACCTAGAGGAATAGTAAAAGGAGATGGAGGTTTTAAAAGTTTCTTACATTTTATTATGTTTTTCTTAATTGTTTATACAGTTTTGACAATGCCCTTATTATATATAATGCAAATGAAGATGCCTTTGTTATCTGCACTTGAAAAAATTATTTCTGCTTTCTTCTTTATAGATTTAATTCTAACTTTTAGAACTGCTATCAAAGATAAGGCAAACAATTGGGTTTATCAAATAGATACGATCGGAAATGGATATATTTATTCAAGTTTAGTTTTTGATGCTATTTCTTCAATACCATTTAACTTATTTTTCTCTCAATGTTCTATTAGTCTTAATCAGAGTCTAAGATTTATAAGAAGCTTAGTTAGACTTGCAAGAATCAATCAAATTTTCCCTTTTATCAGCATGTGTGAGAAAATAAGATCAATAACAGCAGTAATCAAATTACTAAAACTTGTCTTTACTTACTTACTAATAGCTCATTGGCTAGCAAATATAATCTATGCTGTTATTGATGACTCAATCGACTATGGAAATATGGAAAAGGTTTGTTACTACTCTACCAACACAAGGGTAAAGAAGACATTAAAACCTGAGTGCATGTGGCTAATAGGTATGTACAACGCTTCGTATTTGCTAATCGGACAGTATACTTCATTTTTCCAAGTATACGAAACTTTAAATCCTTCAATAGAGTATTGTATTATGATCTTCGGCTATCTAATTGGACAGTTTATGGTCGCCTTTGTCTACGGTGGTGTTGCCACGATTATATTAAATTTGAATCAGGCCCAAAATTTCTTTAGTAGTAAAGTAGATATGCTTAACGACCATATGAACTTTTACGAAGTCGATGGTGAAACCCAAAACGATGTAAGAACTTTTTATAACTACTTATGGCAAAGACATAAAGATATTATTTATAGTAAATCTCATTTTGATTTACTTACTGAATCACTAAGAGAAAAGTTCGAACAACTAAACTTGCCTACTAATGAAGCATATTTAGGAAAGTTTTATAAACTAAGTAACAATAATAAAAAGATGATTGGGCAAATATTAACAAACCTTAAAAAGTCAATATTATATCCTTATGAGATATTATATGAGGAAAGATCCGTCACGAAAGGTTTGTACATATTGATTAATGGTCAAGTTGAAATGTGTTGTATTCAAATTTCGAATATGCCTGAACAAGTATTTAAAGTTAATTATGCAGAAGTAATAAAAATTATTGAGAAACAAAGGAAAGATAAAAAGAACGGAGTACCTAATATCAAACCTATATGGTCGAGAGACGACTTATCAATAGTCTTTCCTTTATTATCCTGCCTAACTAAAACAGGTAGAAATTGGCAAAGATGCTACACAAAAGATTTTACTGATCTATTATATTTACCTTTAAAAGCATTTGACGAGTTGGTATTTAACTTCCCAGTTGAAATGCATGTATTGAAACATGATGTAATGCATTATATAGATAAAAGTAAACTTTTTGATAATTATACATTATTCAAAATCATCTCTGCACACAGCTCCAAATCAACCGGTTCCTACTACGAAAAAGAGTATACTAAACATAATCTCTGGATACCAATTCCAATTCCTATCTCACAAAGAAAAATCGCTAAAAACTACTTTGCCTCCTTTATTTTAAAAGTAAAAAATCAATATAGAGAAATAATAACATCAGGAGACATTAACATATGTCTTAACGGATTTAATATCAGTAACTGTATTAATAAGGAAGCTCAGACTGCCAATCCTTTAGAAATCCTTGAAGCAGAAGAAAAGGAAAGCAAAAAGAAAACTAATTTAGATCCTGTCGAAGGAGTAAAGGATAAGTCTAAAAATCTTATGAAATTAATAGACTTAGTAGTAGATTCGTGATTAAGGTGAGTAGCTGAAGGTGATTTGAAGGTGAATATGTAAGAAATCTAGTAAATATATAATCTAGATATCATTATATAATAAATTTATACTGATTATAATGTAATAATTGTTTTGATATTTTGTATTGTTTGCCTGTTTTTTAATGTATATTTATATAATTAATTTAATTGATTTAATTGATTTAATGATTGATTTAAGTGATTTAGTTTAATTAATATATCATTTACTAAGAACTAGTATGTTAATTTTATACTTATTTTAAACATCAATTTACTTTATTTTTAATTTATTCATAATTTAATTTCTATATCATAAATAACATACTACTAACTATCTTAATCTTAATCTTTTTTAGCAAAATTAAACATTGATTCTTCATCTTGGTTAACAGAAATA
>Ga0100379_10004383_pt1 | contig 12445 bp, 16 predicted proteins | sample CryGeymeta201503_FD_80418 | JGI IMG/M metagenome (GOLD analysis project Ga0100379, IMG submission 80418) | Groundwater microbial communities from Crystal Geyser aquifers in Utah, USA - Crystal Geyser metaG 2015-03 | ecosystem: Environmental > Aquatic > Deep subsurface > Groundwater | place...
GGGATTGGGGATTGGTGATTGGGGATTGGGCCCAATCCCCAATCCCCAATCCCCAATCCCCATTATATAAATTATAAATTCTAATTAAAATAACAATCATATTAATATGCATATTAATACTTAAATACCTCTGTTACTAAATAATGTCTAATTAATTCAATTATTAATTTAATTTATATTTATATTAATACAAATACCTAAAATGGAGACAGAAAAATTTAAATGGGAAAAAGTAACTAAATATATAAACTTATTAATCACAATAATAGGATTTTAGTTTTTCATGGAATAGTCTTAAAAATTACGATCCTAATAAATTAATAGAAAAAAATGTTAACATAAAACTAAGTGAAAAGCAAACACATAGATTAATTGATAATTCTCCTGGAGCTTCTTATAATAACTTTGGCAATAATTCCAATTTAACATATATGACTCAGCCTTATGAAATTGAAGATTATGAAAATAAATTAAAGACTAAAATAAATTATAATTATAACTATCACAGAAATTTGATTATTGTTTTAGATCTTACTGAAAAAATGAAATTGAATGATTTTCCGCCAAGTCGACAGAAAGTTTTATTCCCGAAACTAGAAGCATTTATAAAAAACTATTTTAAATTCAATTTTATGTCTTCGATTTCTATATTTATAATGAAGAATTATATGACAAAATTAATTAGTCCTAGACTAGATGATCCTAATAAAATTATACAAAACTTAAGAGACCACCAAATACTAAAAGATCCTATTAACACCAAATCAAAAGACGACACTGAAAATGGAACTACAATTCAGACTAATAACACAATCTCAACAACAAAAGAAGCAGAGATTATATCAGGCTTACCTTCAATCTACAATGCTTTATATGTATAATATATCACATTATTATAAATAAAATAATAAAAGAAATGTTTGCAATTCAACTTTGAAAGTCTAAATTTGTATAAAAATAATATAAATAAGCCAATAACAGAAGTATTGTTAATCTATTCTAGCAGCTTAAGCTACGATAAGAATAGTGTTTATGAATTACTATACCAATTTAACCAAGAAAAGATTGAGATAAATATTATTACCTTAGATATTCCTTTTGAGCTTTTAAATGTAAGTAAAATATATAAATAACTCAATATAATTATAAATAATCAATATAGAAAATTTCTTATTCAACCAATGGAATATGTTGTGTTGTTAAAGAAGAGTCTGATATAGATTACTTTTTCAACTATATAATTAATAAACAAACAGTAAATGAAAAAGTTAGAATTAAGTTTTATTTCTCGGAAATGAAAACTGCTAAAGAACAAGGGAGATTATGCTTGTGTCATAATAAACTAAAGTAAGTATATTATATAATAATTATATTATATTAAATATCAAAATATTATTTAGTTATACCTATTTTGTATGTGATGATTGTAAAAGTATTTACTGCCAAATACCAACTCATTGTCAATTTTGTGATAGTGTTTTAATTGATAGTGTAATATTTCAACAGATGAGATTTGATTATAAAACAGTATATAAACTAAACACCAATGTTAATGATTATAATAACTCAATTGATGAAACTATTAATAATCAGTTTTACTATAATATAAAAGAAATAATTATATTGTTTAAGTCAACAATTTTCCAAGAATTTGATAAAGTAATGCTGGACGACAAAATAAGCTTTACAAAAGATATAAATGTAGTGAATTTGGGAGTTGGTTATAATAACTTAACTATATCATTGGAAAATATTAAATTCTTCAAACTTATTAAAGAGGAAAACTTAATAATTGCTTTAAAAGAATATGAAACAAGTGACTCGAAATTAAATACACTTTGTAAATTTATTCAGACACTAATAAAAATTGAAATTGGATTGAAAATAAGGAATAATATAACTAAAATGTTTGAAAAAGTTGAAGAAATAGTTGATTATTATTTTGATAATCCTAATTCAATAGTAAAATGTGAAGGATGCAGTGAAGATAGTATTAGTATTAATACGAGAGACTTTATCAATAGTTTATACTTTTGTTGTGAATGTTTTGAAATATATTGTAAAGACTGTGTAGAGTTTTCAGTTTTAAATTCAATAGGATGTATTAATTGTAAAAAGTAATTAATTAATTTAACTAATATAGAAATATTAATTTATAAGACTAAATTTATTGTTAATTATTTATTAAATATAAATATTAAGATATATTGCTAAATATTATTAAATATTAATTTTGGCTGTTTAGTATTTAACTTTGTCTTAATTTTCCTATTAATTTGTTTCAAGCAATTCTAAATTAACTCCAAATTTATATTTAATATGACTTAATGATTTTTCTTTCTTTTCTTCATTAACTTTAAATTCTGGATTTAATCTAGTTACAAAACTGAAGTTAATTAAGTTGTTAAAAGTATGTGTTAATGAAAGGGTTAATGATTTCTCTGTAACACTAGTCTGTAAATTAAAATAATTAATTATTATTTGAGTAATTAATTATATATTTTACTTTTGCTTTAACTTTAGTATTGCTATTAATTTTATATTCTCCAATAGCTACGAAATCTCTTTCTTGAGGATTATTATAAAACATATCAGCATAAAAGTTTAAACTATCATTTATTGTAGAGTCTAACCCAACTTTAGCATAATACTCATTATTAACTGAATTTACTGCTTTTCTACATATTATTTATAAATTAATTTATTATTTACGCAACTGTTCCTTCGTTAGTTTTATCACTATTTAATGTTTCTGTTGTATTTTTATTATCTTTTAAACTTCTATTTACTCCTAACTCTAAAGACCCAGTAAAATTTTTATGTTTGAGTATAGTTAGACTCTTAACATAGTTAAATAATCTTTGTTCGATACTGAAGCCAAGTGAATATCCTGTACAGACACTTAGAAAATTATTCTTTTCAAGTCGTGTTCCTACTAAAGTCCAAGTTGAAAGTGTTTTTGGAAGATGTTTAGAAGTTAGTTCCCATTGTTCTATTCCGAACTAATTATAAATTTAAGAAATGAAGATGAAATTATTATTAGTATAATATATAGGTTTATGAATAAAAGTATAAAATAAATTACAGAGCAGACACAGTTTTCATTTACTGACTTTAAATGCAGTTTATTCTTTAATGATCTTGCATAATTATTGTGAATTAGATTAAATTTTAAATCAAGTCCTATTTTTTCATTCTTTTATCAAAATTATAATTTAAATTACAGTAAATAATCTATAATTTGCATCAAACATCGAAAATGCTTCTCCTGATGTTAGAAAAATAAAAAGATTAAACTTCTGTCTATGCATTAAGAAAAAGTTGTAATTATTTTGATAACCTTTATCAGTACTATCGACAGCAACACTATTACTTATAATCTAAATAATTAAATAAATAATTAGTTTAATAACGATTACCATTTGATTATTTAAAAGTCTAGAATTTGATTTAACGAATAAATCATTTCCAGATAGGTGAGATGACATATTATCTAGTTTTAAGTTAAAACTATATTACCATCATGCATCATTCTATATGATTCCCAATTATCTATAAATCTTGCCATATATAGAAATATATATTAAAAATTAAAAAATGATTAAAGTAATAAATAATAATAAAATACATAATACAAATTATTATTTGTTAGTATTAATAATTAAATTATTAATTTTATTTTGAATATTCATAATAGTCTTTAATTCTTAAAAACATTCTCTTTAATAATCTTGCTTCACTTGACACTGTGAATTTTTCATTTGATTCAGAAGATTGATGGGAGTCGATAATCTATTAAGTTAATTTAATTTATAAATATAATACAATTTACCTGTGTTGTAATTGTCTTTCCATTTTTATCGGAATTCTCTAAGAAAGTAACCAATTCCATAAATAGTTTATCGGGAATAACAATAATCTGTTTGGTTAGATTTTCTATTAATGACATAATACATCTCTTTGCATAATACCATGTATCCATATTCATTCTTCTAGCAAAATGTTGGAAAGATACTATTATTCTACCAATACCAAATTCATAATTTCCTTTTGAACAATACAATGTTCCAACGATTAGATTAACAATACAAACATGGAATAACTACAAATTAATATTTAATTAATATGAATATAAGCAATATTAATTATATAATGATTAATTACTGGTCTATCAGCTGTTTGCTCTAAAGCTTTTGCCTCTTCCTCTTCTACTCTCTTTATTATTTCTTGAGCCTCTTCATTTTTTTGTATCATAATTAAGGATACGCAAAGATTTGCAATAACTGAAGCAGGGATACTTAATATATCAAGAGTGTTACTAAAAACATCCTTATACAATTTAATAGCTTCTTTAAAGTTAGTTTCTTGAATAAAATAAGCATGGCCAAGATTAATCTTCCAAGTAACATTATCAGAATAAATCTCTTGAGTGTCGCTGTTTTTAAGAATCTTTTCAACTATGTCATATTTACCTACATCCCAAAAAATCTTAGCTTGTGCAGTAAGAACTGGAAGATATCTAATAGAATTATATAAATATAAGTAATAAACTATACTTTTGAAGAGCAGATTCGTAATCTTGAACAATTTTATTAAATAATGTTTTGTCTCTAGAGTTTTTAGCATCGTTTATTAATTTGTATTGTTTTGTAATGTTATCTCTGTATATTTTTGCAAGCTTTTCAAGTGATTCATATGCAGCTTCTTTGCTTGTTTTCATCATACTTAGTGCGGATATGTAAGCTATTTCTTCCTATAATTTTGAGTTTATTATGTTAATTTATGATTAAATTATGTTAATAGTATTAATTTATATAAAAGTTATTAGTTCTTCTTACATCTGATAAATATTTCATTTTTAATTCTTCATTTTCTGATAATACGTCATGTGCAAGATCATATTGTTCATATTTGCAATATAATATAAGTAAATTTGCTAGTGCCTCTGGGGGGCATGGAGGATTCTTAAGTAAAAAGTTTAATTTTTTAAAGCTGTCGTCTGGGTCTTTTTCAATATTAACCAAAGCTAAATTATGAAGAGTAACTGAGTCTAATTCTTCATCATTTCTCGGAGGCATTTCATTAATAGCATCTCTAGCTTCTTGAATATTTTGGAGCATGTACTCAATTGCAGCTTTTAAATTATAGGCCTCGATTAAGCAACTTTCACTAAATTAAATGTTAATGATTAGTTTATTTTTATAGTATTATATAGCATTTTATAGCGTGACAATGTTAAAGATATAAATGTGAAAGTTAATTACAATAAAGCAGGACTATTTGCGAAAGAGTTTCCTCTAAGTCCTTCAATTCTTGCTGGTACAATAATTTCAGGATGAGTTTTAGCAGCGTAATCCAAAATATTTTGGAAACAAACACAAGCAGCAGAAAGCATTTTTAATTTATAACAACAAACTCCGATATTATATTCAATATCTGGAGACTCTCCTAATTTCTTTGCCTCTTCAAAACGATTTTTGGCTTCCTCAAACTTAGCTTCCTAACGATTATAAATTATTAAATAAGTATATAAGTATATAAGCATATAGTCATTTAAAATTTTATTTCAATTCTTTACCTTATACAAAACACATCCTTGACAAACTAAAGTATCTTGTCTATCTTGTTCTGCATTGTTCAATAGTATATGAGAATTATTTAAATCATTCATTTGATACTTAATAGCAAACTGTAGTATAGTTAATTGATGTGAGAGTTCGGGTTTATCTATGTTTTGGCAGGCTTTTAGGGCTTCATTATAATTCTCTGCTTTGTATAAACTTTGTGCTAAGTAAATTCTGTATTCAACGTTTTCAGGATAGTATTTGATTAATTGTTCATACCTAATAAGTATTAATAATGATTAGTAATGGTTGGTGATGATTATGTTGGTATGTTAATTAAATAATACATTTCTGCAGCTGCTCCGAAATTTTGAGATAAATAATAGCAGTAGCCTAGTAATGATAAAGCTGCTCTACTTCTTGGATTTAGTTCAAATTGAGTATTCAAAACTTTAATTGCTTCAGTATAATTTTGATCTTTAATTAATCCGTAGATGTAATTTGTGTATTGTCCTTCGTATAAATTGTTCATTATAACTTAAATTAATTTAAAAAATTTAAATATATAATTATTAATAATCATCTTACACTATATTAATTTTTGATGTAATTGTTATTATAATATTTACTCTTCATTTATAAATAAATGTCGGGTAAACATTTAAAAAATGAAGTTTTTGGAAAAACATCAAATTTAAATGCTACTCAGAAGGAGGAAATCGACCAAATCTTCAAAATAACTTGTGAAGAAATTTATAAAGATTTCCCAATAAATTATAATATTAGTGATAAACCCTCTGAATATGAACTTGATTCAATTGACAGATGTTTAGAAGAGGCAATAAATATGTTTACAAATTCAGATGACGAAACAGAAGGTGAAGAATCAAATAAATATAGTGATATAGAGAATTTTCTTGATAAATATTCAAAATAATATTAAAAGAGAATGAATAGAAAACCTGATGAAATTTTGTAATTTAGTATTTAGTATAAATAATATAAAAAAGGTCATTTCCTGATGTTAATAAATAATAAATTGTAAACAAATGTTCATATTGCTATGTGTTGTTATTAGCTTTAATTAATTCATATAATTCATATATTTTGATGATTTAGATTTAAATATATTTCTTAATTAATTTATGTTTGCAATAAATATACTGTTTTGTTTTTACATTATTTTACATAAAAATTTAATTAATAATTTATTAATTCTTTAATTAATAAACGCATATATTAGTAATGCCATATATTGATTAATAGACGATTATTTATTTTAAATCATTTATATAAGTATGGTATTAATTATTCATTGAATATATTTCATTGTAAGTTAACATTTAACTTATTTAATACAATATACATATTATATTTATAGAGAACTTTATAATAATATAAATAATGATAATTATTTCAATTAAACTACTTATAAATATGATTCATAGAACACTTAGAATATAATTTAAATAAATATAATACTTAAAATAACACAATATTTTTTATAGTATAATAATATTATTATAGTATTATAAATTTATAAATTAAAATAGTAATAAATTTAAATAATATATAAGAGTTTTATGATAAAGCCAATCAATTTGATGTTACTATACGATATAAAGTATTAAGAAAGAACTATAATTAAAATTATTTATATAAATTAATAATTAATTAAAATCTAGTTAATATATTTTTATCATATCTTCTTGTTCACAACTAAATGAAGACCTACAAATGCCATTGATCTAAGTATTAATCCTGAGACTATTAAATATACCATACAGTGCCATATATCTAAGTTTTCTCTAATTAATTCGTAAAAATTGATTCCTCCTTCAAAATTTCTGCCTTCAAATTCATTTATCATTACTGATTGAATACCATAAAATACAGGATTTAAATACTTAAGCCAAGCTAGCCAGACTGGAATATTAGCTGCATTAAGAACTACTCCAGAAAAAATCAGCAAATAATAGGCAGCGAAACTAAGTATTAAAAATCCTAAAGGAATTGACTCAATAAAACAAGCAAATAGTATTCCAATAGAGATTACATTAAAGGCAAAGCTAATATATATTCCTATAAATATAAAAAAGTTTACTGGAGTTTCTTTCATTCCTACAACAAAATATAGAATAGAACAATAAACGATTACAATAAGTAAATTTATAGGAGTATCAATACACTGTCTTGCTAGACCATATGGAACTACTCCGTATAAGTTACTTTTGTAATCTTCTATGAGAATTTTTCTTTCCAACGGGAATACCATAATAATTGTAAGTAATTGCTGTGTAATATTGCTTAATGTAAAGAATAGTATAAATCCTAATTTGCCACGGTTTCCTTCGAGTGTATTGGGGAGTTTCCAAAAGATAGATCCACACATAAATGCAAATAATAAGAAATTAGTTACTTTAATTCTTATTGTTTGTGGATTTCTAGCAACAGTTTTTGAATAATCCCTAAAATGTACTTTCAATGCGGTAATAAAACTTGAGTATATATCAATATTCCTCAAAATATTATCATTTTTCTCCTCATGTGTTTGTAGTATATAGTTATTAATTTCATCCTTGATCTCCATATCTCTATCTTTATCATATTCATTATTGAAAAAAAATTTCTGATCTGACCTTCTATTTAATTCCTCTAATACTCTCATAACACTATCAGCAGGGTTTTGATGGATTTTCAAAGGAAATCCCTTTGATTCAAAATATTTACAGACTTCCAAACTTCCTAAGCCCTGATAAATTATTCTACCGTGATTTAATATTATTAGTTTATCAAACAAGTCAAATATATTCGAAGATGGTTGATGAATAGTTGTTAATATTATTTTATTATGTTTTCTTGCATATTCTCTGAGAAGTTTAATAATTATAAAACTTGTGTTTGAGTCTAACCCTGATGTTGGTTCGTCTAATAAAAGTATTGGAGAATCTATTAAAAGTTTTGCACCTATACAAACTCTCTTTTTTTCTCCACCGCTTAAGCCTTTTACTAAATCATCTCCAAATCTACTATCAGCACACTTTTCTAACTGAAGTTCATGAATCATTGTTAGTACTCTTTTTTCAATTGATTCTGGAGATTCTACATCAGCCCATCTTAATTCAGCTACACTTGTTAAAATTTCTCTACTAGTCAAACATGCTACTTTTAAACTATCTTGAATAACATATGAAATATACTGCTGAAGGTTTTCAGGAGTCATTTCTTGTTTATTTAAGTATATTTTGCCAGATAAAGTTGAATTTTTCGGTAAGTCGTTGCAAGCTTTAATAAAGTCTAATAAAGAAGATTTTCCTAAAATTGTGATATATTATTGTACCTGCTCCGGAAGGTCCCATTATAGCAGTTAACTCACTACTTTTACAATAAGCGCTTATATTATCAATAATTTTCTTCTTAATCTTTTTGCTTCCAACATCTACCTCTATTTCATAATTAACTTCATTAAAGATTAATGAGAATTGTTCTTGAAGTACTATATCTTTCATTTCTACTTCATTTAAAGCCATTTTTTATTCTTTTTAATAAGTAATTTAGTATTATTAATTTATTAATACAATATATGTTATAAAATAGTTTAAATTTTTTCTCTAAATTTATTATTAATTATGAATGAATTAATAAATAACATTATATGTTTTAAAATAGCAAGTTGTTTAAACTATATTTTATGTAATTTTATTTTTTACTTTTTCAAAGAAAAATGGAAAAATACAATTAATTAGGCTTTAAATTTATAAATTTGTACATACTTGCTTTTTATCTCAAAATTTAGTTTGTTTGGATCACTTAGAAGAATTTTTTTAAAACTAAACCAAATATAACTAATAATTAAACTAATTATTAAAACAACTAAACAATTTTAATTATAATAGTAAAATATGTGGGATAATTTTAATGAACATTTTAGCACAACACCAAATCAAGTTTCTGACGAATTATTTATCGGATCAATGGAAGGAGCTTCTGATAAAAAAATCTTACAAAATTTAGGAGTGAGTCATATTGTTGTGGCTGGCTCTTTCTTGAAAGAAAACTTTCCTGATGTAATTTAATAAAAATTAATAAAACTTAACAAAATTCATTAAAATTAGACATTTACATATATGTCTATTAAGATTAACGATACTGAATATGAAAATATCACACAATACTTTTCGTTGAGTTTTGAGTAAGAGATATATTATATTAACTATAATATTAATAAATTAGGTTTATTGATAAAGCTATAAGTAATAAAGGAAAAGTATTAATTCATTGGTAATTATATATAAATTTATCTAATAAATTTTAATTGTAAATTTATTAATCATTCAGTGCTGCTGGTGTTTCAAGAAGTAGTACAATATTAATCGCTTATTTAATGAAAAAGAATAAATGGAAGTACGATTTTGCATTAGATTTTGTAAAAAAAGCAAGATCCTGCGTTAGTCCAAATAATGGTTTTAAAAAGCAGTTAGCAAGCTATGAAAGTGAGCTTGGTTTATAAATATTAAGACATTAATTTTAGAATAGTTTATTGTTTATTACTATATTAATAACATTTAATTATTTCACTAATTCACCTTAATACAGATATATTTTTATTATAAAATTTATAAGTACTTGCATAATTACAATAATTGCAAATTTCTTATTACCGAAAATATCAATTAATATAATAAATAATTATGAATAATCTAATGAAAAGTTATACAACAACACCAAATAAAGTTACTGAAGAATTGTTTATTGGATCTGTAGTAAGTTCAAGAGATGAAAATATATTACTTAATTTAGGGATTACTCATATTATAATTGTTGGTTCCTATTTAAAAGAATTGTTTCCAGATGTAAAATAATTTTAAATGATTATAGTAGACATTTAAATATTTATCAATAAAGTTAATAGATCATGAGTGTGAAAATATAACACAGTATTTCTCGAGTACATTTGAGTAAATACAATATAATAATAAATTGATTTTATTAACAATATTAACATTATTAATATAATAGTTTTATTGAAGAAGCAATATCAAAGAAAGGAAAAGTTTTAATTCTTTGGTAAGTTTTTATAATAAATTCTGATTAGTTCAGCAGGTATTTCTAGAAGTGGAACAATATTAATTGCATATTTAATGAAGAAAAATAATTGGGATTTTGACTACACATTAGATTTTGTAAAGAAAGCAAGAGATATTATAAATCCTAATGAAGGTTTTCGAGAGCAATTATTGGAATTTGATAAAGAATTAAAAGACCTTAGTTTGAAAGAATCTAAAGATAATATAGAAATTAAAGATGTGAAAGAGTTAATTGATTCATGATTTAACATAGTTTAATTCACAATGTATAAATAATATTATATTCAATAATATAAAATTGTGAAAATTAAGGCTAAATTCAAAATATTATACTTTGTAAGATTAATATAATTTATTTTAAATTGTCATTAATTTTAGAATTATCTAATTTCATATTTTAACTAATTACTTATAGTAATTTATATATCCTTAAATGCTATACCATTTATATCATTGTAAATATCATGCAATAAAAGATTAGGAAAAAATACAACATGAGACCATTCATAAGAAACTTTCTCTGCATCGCTAACGTCATTTCCTTCACTATCTTTATGAGTTTTTAACAAAGATGGTGTTTCTCCACTATATTATAATATAATTATTTAAATTTCAATTATTTACCTAAGATCATGAGCAAAACCCTGTAATAAAGTAGCAGTAAAAGCTGACCCAAATAAGTATAACATTTGATTATTAATTAGAGCAGATAGAGGAGACCCGAAAAGTCCACCGAAAACAACAACAGCTATTTAGTTTAAATAATAAATATATAGTAATTTTATAATTATTTACCTTTTAGTCCTAGAGGTTCTGGTAAACTTGAACATAATACAATAATTGAAAAATACGAAATGAAACATAATGAAGTATATTCTTGTAAATAACCTGAGTAATGTTTTGAAAAATAAACATAGGATAATATCTTTAAACTGAATCCAATAATAAATTTATAACTTCCTCTTCTTAATATAAATCCTTCTTTTAATAAACTATAGAACCAAACAACTGCAAACCCACAAAAAGCTGCTAATTCTATATCTTGTGCACTAAATTTAGAATTAAACTTTAATGCTGCGTAAATACATATTATAGAACCCATTTTGCAGATTAATGGACATTCTTTAGGTGACAATAATGATAATACCCATAATGAGCCTGATAGCAAAGATATTATCTTAAGTCCCGGAAAATAATAAAATTCACTTAAATAATCATCAACAGCAGAAAGAAAAGCAAAATTACTAAATATTTGAAAAAATAGGCAAACAACATGCCAAAGAATATTATAGAAATCACGATGTTGTTCCCAGAAATTTTTAAATGCTATTGGGTATGTCGTTCCAAATAGTAGATTAATAATTGGTTTCCAAGGATAAGCAAAAAAAGGTCCGAAACTGAATAATAAACTTTTTGAAATCATACTAAGAATATTTACCATTACTTATATATTAATAATAATTTATTTTAAATAGTAAATAAGAGAATATGATAATTAAGAGAAATATTATTAACTAATTAAGAGATCATATAATTAAGTAAGTTATTTATAACTTGTTAATGAATTTAATATTACAATTTATCAAATAAAATTATATTTAATAATTAAATAAATCAAAATTAGTAAGATAATTTATATCAATGATAGATAGTTTTAATTAAATAGTTTGGGGATTGGGGATTGGGGATTGGGCCCAATCCCCAATCCCCAATCCCCAATCCCCAAGGGGTAGTATTAATTACAATAAATTTTCAATTGTAAAATTATAATTATAACAATATAATATATTACTA
>Ga0100379_10004402_pt1 | contig 12424 bp, 8 predicted proteins | sample CryGeymeta201503_FD_80418 | JGI IMG/M metagenome (GOLD analysis project Ga0100379, IMG submission 80418) | Groundwater microbial communities from Crystal Geyser aquifers in Utah, USA - Crystal Geyser metaG 2015-03 | ecosystem: Environmental > Aquatic > Deep subsurface > Groundwater | place: USA...
GGGACCACTCGCCGCTGCGGATGGCGGACGGCGCCTTGTACATCGACTCGACGACGATGACGGTCGACGAGGTGGTGCGGGAGATGCTGCGGCGCCTGCAGGGGGTCCCGCGGTGACGAAGAAAGTCCTGATCGCCAGGAGTGCGGGCTTCTGCTTCGGCGTGAGGCGCGCCATCGCCATCGCCGACGAGACGGCCGGGAAGCGGGCGGCGGGAGAGGGGAAGGAGGGTCCGATCCAGTCCCTGGGTCCGATCATCCACAACCCGCAGGCGGTGGAGAGGCTTCAGGAGAAGGGAGTGCGCGTCGTCGATACGGTCGACGAGATCATCTGCGGGAAAGCGATCATACGTTCCCACGGGGTGACCCGCTCCGACCGGGCCGCGCTTGAGGGGAAGGGGATCACGATCGTCGACGCAACCTGCCCCTTCGTGACGAAGGCCCAGGAGCACGCGAGGACCTTGAGCCGGAACGGGTACGCCGTCGTGGTCGTGGGGGATCCGAACCACCCCGAAGTGAAAAGCATCATCAGCTACATCGAGAAGGGGGTCCCCGTCTTCACCTCGATCGCGGAAGTCTCGGCGGCGAAAGGGGTGCGCAAGGCGGGGATCGTGGCCCAGACGACGCAGTCGTTCGACAACCTCATGGCGTTCGTCGCCGCCGCGATGAAGCGATTCCCCGAAGTCCGGGTCTTCAACACGATCTGCAATGCGACCGCGCTGCGGCAGGAGGAGTCGACCGCCCTTGCGGGAAGGACCGACGTGATGTTCGTCCTCGGCGGGTACAACAGCGCGAACACGCGCCGCCTGGCGGAGATCTGCAAGGCGATCAATCCCCGCACCCATCACATCGAGACGGAAGCCGAGCTGACGCCTTCGATGGTCGAGGGGGCGTCGGTGGCAGGGGTGACCGCCGGGGCGTCGACCCCCCAGTGGATCATCTCGGGGTTCCTCGAGCGCCTGAAGGGACTTTGGAAGTGCGATTCGATTGATGTATCCTTTTACCGGTAACGGGTTACGGTGTATAGTAAATAATTCGGAAATCAACTACAGGAGCGCGGAATGGACAACAACAAACCCGACCCAACGGATCTTCCCGGGGAGACGCCCACGGAATCTCCCGCCACCGGCGCGCCGGCCGGGGAGGAAGATTTCGCACGGATGTTCGCGGCCAGCCTCCAGTCCACCGGGGAAGGGCAGGTCATCCATGGGAAAGTCATCAAGGTTCTGAAGGATTTCGTCGCCGTCGACATCAACAAGAAATCCGAGGGGATGCTGCCGCTCGACGACCTTCCGGAAGAGGAGCGCGGCGCGCTGAATCCGGGCGACCCGATCGAGGTGATGACCGAGGGGTACGACGCGTCCATCGGGTCCATCCGCCTCTCCCGTTCGAAGGTGATGAAGATCCGGGTGTGGGACGACCTGCAGAAGTCGTTCGACGACGGCACGCCGGTCCAGGGGACGATCGTCGCCAAGGTCAAGGGCGGCTACACCGTGGACATCGGGGTGAAGGCGTTCCTTCCGGGCAGCCAGGTGGACCTCCGGCCGGTGCGGGACACCGACCCGATCATCGGCATCTCCGGGAAGTTCAAGATCCTCAAGTTCTCCCGCAAGAAGGCGAACGTGGTCGTCTCCCGCCGCGCGTTCATGGAGGAAGAGCGCGAGGTCCAGCGCTCGGAACTCCTTGAGCGCATCAAGGAGGGGGACATCGTCGAGGCGCGGGTGAAAAACATCACCGACTACGGCGTCTTCATGGACCTCGGGGGGCTTGACGGCCTGATGCACGTGACCGACATGAGCTACGGGAAAGTGGGGCACCCCTCCGACATGTGCAAGGTGGGCGAGCTCTACAAGGTGAGGGTCATCCGCTTCGACCGCGAGCGCGGCCGCATCTCCCTGGGCCTCAAGCAGACGAAACCGGACCCGTGGCTCGATCTCGACACGAAGTACCAGCCGGGGATGCGTGTCCCCGGAAAGGTCACCAACACCACGAAATACGGCGCGTTCATCGAGATCGAAGAGGGGGTGGAAGGGCTGCTCCACATCTCCGAGATGTCGTGGAGCAAGCGGCTGAAGGACCCTTCCGAGGAGATGAAGGCGGGCGACGCGGTCGAGGTGGTGGTTCTCAAGGTCGACAAGGCGAACAAGAAGATCTCCCTCGGCTACAAGCAGCTCCTCTCGAACCCGTGGGACGAGCTCCGCGCGCTGCACCCCGAAGGCTCGATCGTCGAGGGCGTGGTGAAAAACGTGGCCGACTTCGGCGTCTTCGTCGACGTCGGGGAGGACATCGACGGCCTGGTCCACGTCTCCGATCTTTCCTGGAACACTCGGGTGAAGAACGCGTCGGAGCTGTTCAGGAAGGGGGACCATGTCCGTGCCAAGGTCCTCAAGATCGACCCCGAGGCGCAGAAGTTCTCCCTCGGCATCAAGCAGCTCGCGGAAGACCCGTGGGCGGGGGTCGAGAAACGGTTCAAGAAGGGCGACATCGTGACGGGAAAGGTGACCCGCGTGGCCGATTTCGGGGCGTTCATCGAGATCGCCGACGGGATCGAGGGGCTGGTCCACGTCTCCGAGATCTCCCGGGAGAAGATCGAAAGCCCGGCGGCGGTTCTCAAGGTCGGCGACGAGGTGAACGCGGTCGTCCTCGGCGTGGACCGGTCGAACAAGAAAGTCTCCCTCAGCATCCGGGGACACGCCGACCAGGTCGATCGGAAGAACATGGAATCGTACCTCGGGAAACAGGCAGAGCCTCCGAACGAGAACATCGGGGCCCTGGGCGAAGCGCTCCTGGCCAAGTTCAAGGCCAACGGAGAGCAGAATTCCTGACCCCGATGGTTGACGGCTACATATCCGCGTCCCCGGGCCGGAGACCGTTCCTGCGCGGCTGTCTCACCGTGCTGCTGGTCCTGGGGGGGTTCTTCGTCCTGCTGCTGATCATATCGCGCATGGACGACCTCCCCTTCGCCCGGGGGGAAAAGGTGGCGGTCATTTCGGTCTCCGGCCTCATCTCCGACTCCGAGCCGACCATCGAGCAATTGAAGAAGTTCGGCAAGGACGACTCGGTCAAGGCGATCGTCCTCCGGATCGACTCCCCCGGGGGAGGGGTGGCCCCGTCCCAGGAGATCTACGAGGAAGTGAAGAAGGCGCGGGCGAAAAAGCCGGTCCTCGCCAGCATGGGGGCGCTGGCGGCCTCCGGCGGCTACTACATCGCCTGCGGGGCCCAGCGGATATACGCGAACCCCGGGACGATCACCGGATCCATCGGCGTCATCATGCCGTTCATGAACGTGAAGGACCTCGTGGAGAAGATCGGCGTGAAAGGGATGACGGTGAAAAGCGGTATCTTCAAGGACATGGGTTCCCCCATCCGCGACATGACGCACCAGGAGCGCGAACTTCTCCAGGGGGTGGTCGACAACGTCCACCTTCAGTTCGTCAACGCGGTGGCGGCCGGCAGGAATCTCGACCGGGAAGATGTCCTCCGGATCGCCGACGGGCGGATCTTCACCGGGGAGCAGGCGAGGGAGCTCGGGCTGGTCGACGTCCTCGGAAACCTCGAGGACGCGATCTCCGACGCGGGAAAGATCGGGAAGATCTCCGGGGAGCCGAAGGTCGTCACCTCACCGAGGAAGAAGATCTCCTTCCTCGATCTGCTCCGGGAGGAGACGCGCACCCTGATCGACGAGAAGCTGTCCGGAAATCACCTGAGTCTCGATTTTCTGGCCCAATAAATCGTTCGGAGGAACCCCTGGGATGACGAAGAGCGACCTGGTGGAAAAGCTGTCCGAGTCACTGACGAACCTGACCAAGAAAGAGTGCGAGGTCATCGTCGACACCGTTTTCCTGAACATGAAGGACGCCCTCCACCGCGGTGAAAAGATCGAGATCCGCGGGTTCGGGAGCTTCACCGTGCGGACCCGGCGTGCGAAGGAGGGACGCAACCCGAAGACGGGCGAGAAGGTCGCCATCCCCGAGAAGCGGATCCCCTTCTTCAAGGTCGGCAAGGAACTGCGGGAAATGGTCAACGGCTGAGGGATCCGCGAAATGGGTCACTAAGGTGGACCGGATCTTCTCCCCGTGGCGGATGGAATATATCCTCCGGGCGGGGTGTGGCGGGGGGGAAACGGGGCCGTGTGTCTTCTGTATCCGGGACGGCGACCTCGAAGATCCCGGGCGGCTCCTTGCCGGGTTGTATCCGAACACCGCGGCGATCCTGAACCGCTACCCTTACAACAACGGGCATATGCTGATCGCGCCGCGTCGCCATGTGGCGAACCTGTGGGATCTGTCGAGCGAGGAGTTGCGCGAACTCTTCTCGCTTGTTTCCCTTGGTGCACAGGTACTTGCGCGGGAATATCGAACCGAGGGGATGAATATCGGCATGAACCTGGGCAAGGCTGCCGGCGCAGGGATCGCCGATCACCTCCACGTCCACCTCGTTCCCCGCTGGGCGGGCGATACCAATTTCATGACCCCGGTTCAGGAGACCCGCGTCCTGCCCGAGTCGCTCCTCGAAACCCGCCGCCGCCTGTCGGCGGTCTTCGGCCCTTTACGCCCATAGCCGGTCACCGGGCACCCCCGTGATATGACCCTTCCGCTGACCCCCGCGATGCGGCAATACGTGGAGATCAAGTCCCGCTACCGGGACTGCATCCTCTTCTTCCGCATGGGCGATTTCTACGAGATGTTCTTCGAGGACGCACTGCGCGCTTCCCGTCTCCTCGACATCGCCCTGACCTCGCGCGACAAGGAGTCGAACATCCCGATGTGCGGGGTGCCGCATCACGCGCGCAACGCCTACCTGTCGAAGCTGATCCGGCAGGGGTGCAAGGTGGCCATCTGCGAGCAGATCGAGGAGCCCGGCCAGAAGGGGATCTTCCGACGGGAGGTGTCCGAGGTGGTTACCCCGGGGCTGGTCTTCAGCGAGGAGTGCCTCGACGCCCGGGGGAACAACTTCCTGGCCGCCGTCCGGTTCGTCGCCCCGTTCGCCTGCGCCGCGCTCGACGCCACCACCGGCGAATTCTTCCACGAGGCGTGCGACACCGAGGAGGCGCTGGCGGACGCCCTGTTCCGGATCGCGCCCGCGGAGTTCGTCGCGCTCGAGGGGGAGGGGAACCCGACCACCTCGCGCGGGAAGCGGCTCCTCGAGGGGAAACTGCTCACGCTGCTCTCCCCGTCGGCCGTCGCGGCGTTTCCGGCTCCCCCGGGGATCGAGGGGATTCCATCCGCGGACCACCCGTCCTGGGGCGTCGTGCGGGCGGCCCTCTACTACCTGTTCCTGCACCAGCCGGCGGCCCTCTCCGAGATCGGACGGGTGGCGGAGCGCGAAGGGCGGCGCTACCTCGCGATGGACGAGACCGCAGTGCGGACGCTGGAGATCTTCTCCACCCTGTCGGGGGAGAGGAAGGGGAGCCTTCTCTGGGCGGTGGATCGCACGCGGACCCCGATGGGGGCCCGCATGCTGAGGGCCTGGCTCGCCGCGCCGCTGCAGGACGTGGAACGGATCGGTGAGCGGCACGACGCGGTGGGAGAGCTCCTCGAGGCGCACGCGATCCGCAAGTCACTTTCCACGCCGTTCGACGCGATGGGGGACCTCTCCCGTCTCGCCTCCCGCCTCGCGCAGGACCGTTCCGGCCCGCGCGACGTCACGGCGCTGCGCGACCACCTGGAGGGGATTCCCGCGATCAAGACCGCGCTCGGGGAGCCGTACGCGAAGCGCCTGCAGTCGGTGAAGGGACTTCTCGGGGACCACGCCGCGGTGGTCGACCGGATCTCCTCGGCGCTGGCCGATCCGCCGCCCCCCGGGTACAGGGAGGGGGGCGTCTTCCGCCCGGGGTACGACGCCCAGGTCGACGAGCTGACCCGTCTCCTGACCCACGGGAAGGAGATGCTGGCGGAGATGGAAGTGCGGGAGCGGCAGCGTACCGGGATCGGCGGTCTCAAGGTCGGCTACAACCGTGTCTTCGGATACTACATCGAGGTGACCCGGGCCCACATCGACAAGGTCCCCGCCGACTACATCCGCAAGCAGACGCTGGCCAACGCCGAGCGGTTCATCACCCCGGAGCTCAAGGAGTTCGAGGGGCGGGTGCTGCGCGCGCAGGAGGGCCGCGCCGCACGGGAGGAGGAGCTCTTCCTCGCCCTGCGGGATTCGCTGAAGGAGATCCTCCCCGCGGTCTACGCGGCGGCGGGGGGGATCGGCGAGCTCGACGTGCTCCTCTCGTTCGCGGAACTCGCGGCGGAGAACGGGTACGGGCGTCCGCAGGTGAACGGCGGGCGGGAGATCCTCATCGAAAACGGGCGCCACCCTGTGGTGGAAAAGATCCTCGGGAAGCACGCCTTCGTTCCGAACGACTGCCGCCTCTCCCCCGACGGGACGCGCCTCGCCGTCCTCACCGGTCCGAACATGGCGGGGAAATCGACCTATATCCGGCAGGCGGCCCTCATCGTGCTGCTGGCGCACGCGGGCTCCTTCGTCCCCGCGGACCGCGCCGAGATCGGCCTCGTGGACCGGATCTTCACGCGCATCGGCGCCTCCGACGACCTTTCCCGGGGGGAGAGCACGTTCATGGTCGAGATGCGGGAGACCGCCCGGATCCTCGACGGCGTCACCGACCGGACGCTGGTGGTTCTTGACGAGGTGGGACGGGGGACCAGCACCTACGACGGGCTGAGCATCGCCTGGGCGGTGGCGGAGCACCTCCACGACTCCCCGTCCCGGCCCAAGGTTCTCTTCGCCACCCACTTCCACGAGTTGACCGACATCGTGTCGACGTGCGCGAACGCGCGCAACTTTCACGTGGCGGTGCGCGAGTGGCAGGGCGAGATCATCTTCCTGCGGCGGATCGACGAAGGGAGCGCGAGCAAGTCGTACGGGATCCAGGTGGCGCGGCTCGCCGGCCTGCCGGCCTCCGTGGTCGAACGCGCCCGGGATATTTTGAAAAATCTCGAATCCGCCGAGTATAATGAGGACGGACTTCCGACGCTTGCGGGGGCGCGGGCCGCGGGTGGATCCGCCAACGCCCAGATGGAGCTGTTCTCCCGGCGTGCCCGGAAGGACGAAGACGCGGTCCTGGAGCAGGTCCGTCGGTGCGAACCGGAGCGACTCTCCCCGCTGGACGCGCTGATGCGCCTCGCGGAATGGAAGGGGAGGCTGGAGAAAGGGGCGACGTGACATTCCTGCGGCGACATCTCGGCGCCACGATCGCCGTCTTCCTCTGCGCGGCGGGTCTTCCGCTCGTCGCCCCCCCGGCCGTCGCCGCCGCTACCGCCGTCTCCCAAGTCTCCGACATCCGGGCCTGGACGAACGAGATCTACACCCGCGTGGCGATCGACACGCGGGACGAGGTTTCCTGGCAGGCGAACACTCTCCGCGCCGATCCTTCGCATGGCCTTCCCCCCCGGATCTTCATCGACATTCAAGGGGCCGGCATCCGCGACGAGATTCTCCACAAACCGATCGAGGTCCGAAACGGCCTGCTTCGGCAAGTCCGGGCGGGGCGGTTCGACAGCGACACGGTGCGCGTGGTGATCGACCTCGAGCGGGAGAGCACGTACCGCGTCTTCGCGCTCCCGGGCCCGTTCCGGATCATCGTCGACATCGACGGGGAAGGGGAGATCCCCGCTCTCCCCGCGCCCCCGCCAGCATCCCTCGCGATTCCGCCCAACGCGGCGCACCCCGCCCCGGTCCCGATGTCCCGCGTGCGGGTGATGATCGATCCGGGGCACGGGGGAAAGGATTCGGGGGCGATCGGTCCGACCGGCCTGAAGGAGAAGGACGTGGTCCTGGCGATCGGCCGGAAGATCCGCGAGAAGCTGTCGCGCTCCGGGGAGTTCGACGTGCGGATGACCCGGGACGAGGATGTCTTCATCCCGCTGGAGGAGCGCACGGCGATGTCGAACAAGGGGCGCGTCGAACTCTTCGTCTCCATCCACATCAACGCCAGCCGGAACCGGAAGGCGGGGGGATACACCACCTACGTCCTTTCCCGCGGCGCGTCGAACCGGGAGGACCTCGAACTGGCCGCCCGCGAGAACGGTGTGCCGGTCCGCAAGCTCCAGGGGGTCAAGTTCATCATCGACGACATGTTCACCGGGGCGCGCAAGAACGAGTCGCTTCGCCTGGCCAAGACGGTGAACGACGCCGTCGTCCGCCACGTCTCCACCCGTTATCCCGGGACGCAGAGCCTCGGGCTGAAGCAGGCTCCGTTCTACGTGCTCGTGGGCGCCCGGATGACGGCCGTTTTGGTCGAAGCCTCCTTCATCAGCAACGCCCGCGAGGAGGCCCGTCTTCGCGATCCCTCGTGCCTCGACGGGATCGCCGACGGCGTCGTGGAGGCGATTCGATATTACGGGCAGAACGGGATCCTCGCCCACTCGGATTTTTGAGTGTCTCTTCCATCCCTTTCCCGGGACGTCCTGCGCGCCGACCTCCCCGACAGGGACTTCCTCGACAGCGTGAAGGAATTCCTCGCCGGCACCCATCTCGCGGTCCGTGAAGAGCAGCGCCAGTGCCTTTGCGGCGGGGCCGAGGCGTGCCGGATGATTTCCGGCGCCATGGACGCCGTGCTGTCGGTTCTCTACGACCGAGCCCGCGCGAGGTTCCGCGCGTCGGCGCCGGACCTGTCCTACCGGATGGCGGTCGTCGCGGTGGGCGGTTACGGCCGTCGCGAACTGTGCCCCTACTCCGACGTCGATCTTCTTTTCCTTCACGGCTACAAGATCGATCATTTCGTCGAAGCGGTGACCGAGTGGATGCTCTACCCGTTGTGGGACCTGGGACTCGAGGTGGGGCACAGCGTCCGCAACATCAAGGAGACGATCCGGCTCGCCGGCGGGGACGACTCGATCCGCACGGCGCTCCTCGACCACCGGCTCGTCGCGGGGGACGCCTCCCTGTACCGCGAAACGGCGCCGGAGCTGGATCGGTTCCTCTACTTCGATAACGGTGACAGGTACATCGAGAAGAAGATCCGGGAGATGCGCTCGCGGCATGCCAAGGTCGGTTCGACGGTCTACCTGCTGGAGCCGAACGTCAAGGAGGGGCGCGGGGGGCTGCGCGACCTGCAGACGGCGGTCTGGGGGGCGCGGATCAAGTACAAGTGCGACGATCTCGCGGAGCTGCGGAAAAAGGGCGTGGTGGGCGCCCGGACCGTCGAGGCGATCCGGCACGTCCTCGACTACCTTCTCCGGGTGCGGAACGAGCTTCACTATCTGCAGGGGAAAAAGGCCGACATCCTCTCCTTCGAGATCCAGGAGCAGATGGCGGAGCGGTTCCGCTACCGGGCTCTCGGGTCGAACCAGGCCGTCGAGCGGTTCATGCGGGCGTATTACCTGCACGCGGCCTCCGCGGCCCGGCTCTCCGACGAGGTCCTCGAGGAGGTGGGGCGATTCCTGCCGGAGGAGGGGAGCCGGAAGCCGTTCTTCTTCCTGAAGCGGAAGCGGGTCGGCGCCGGGGGGATCCTCTACAAGGGGAAACTGCAGGTCAAGGACCGCGCCTCCTTCGAGAAGGAGCCGATCAAGATCCTCGAGTTCTTCCGGTCGATGCAGACGACGAGATCGTCGCTCTCCCCGCAGGCCCGGCGTGACATCCAGACGGCGCTGCCCGCCGTGGGGTCCGCGTTCCGCGAGGACCGGGAGGCGGCGAAGCTCTTCCTCGAGATCCTCTCCGACCCGGTGCACTTGAGGGAGACGCTCCTCGCCATGAACGAGAGCCGCTTCCTCGCCCGGTACATTCCCGAGTTCGCTCCGCTCTACTGCAAGGTGCAGCGGGACATCTACCACGTCTACACGGTGGACATCCACTCCATCCGCTGCGCGAGCGTCCTGGCCGGGATCGAGACGTCTCCCTCCCGCACGAAGGAAGAGGCGGAGTTCCACAGGATCCACGCGACCGTCCGGAACCGCGGGCTCTTCCACCTCGCGATCCTGTTCCACGACATCGGGAAGGGGAAGGGCCATGGCCACAGCCGGATCGGCGCGGAGATCGTGGCGCGCATCGGAGCCCGGTGGGGGCTCCCGGAGCAGGACGTCTCGGACCTCGTCTTCCTCGTGGAGCGGCACCTGCTGATGGCCAACGTTTCGCAGCGCCGCGACCTGCACGACATCGAGCTGATCCTCTCCTTCGCCGACACCGTGGGTACCGTCTCACGCCTGGACCAGCTCTACCTGCTCACTTACGCGGACATGAAGGAGGTGGCGCCGGAGGTCTGGACCCAGTGGAAGGCGATGCTCCTGGCCGAGCTGTACGAGAAGGGGCGCAACGTCCTGGACCAGGGGGCGCTCAAGCGCCCGTTCGAGGAGCGGGCGCACCTGCGGCGCCTGCAGGTGCGGGAGTTCCTTGGCGGGGAGCCCCGGGAGGCGGTGGAGGGATTTCTCTCCCGCGTGGACGACCGGTATCTCCTGGCCACTCCCGATGGCCGGTTCGTGGAGCATTGTCGGACGCTCGCGGCGTTCGACGGGAAGACGCCCGTCGTCGTGGCGATCGACTTTCCGGAATCGGGGACAACGGAGTTCCTCCTCGTCTGCCCCGACGAGCGCGGCCTCTTCGCGAAGATCGCGGGGACGCTGTCGGCCAACGGCATGAACATCCTCAACGCCTCGATCGCCACCACCGTGGACGGCGTGGTCCTGGACACGTTTTACGTCAGTTATCTCGGCAAGTCCCTGCGGGGGGACCCGAAAAAGGAGCGCGTCATCGCGGATCTTTCGCGCGTCCTCCGGGGGGAGTCCACCGTCGAGGCGCTCATGGCCGAGCCCCGGGCGGGAAAGTACGTCCGGGACCGCGTCTCCCGGTACCGGCCCACGAGGGTCGTCCTCGACAACTCGGTCTCCTCGCGCTGCACCGTGGTCGACATCTTCACCTACGACCGGATCGGCCTCCTCTACGACATCACGAGCGCCCTGACGGTGCTGGGGATCGACATCGCGCTCTCCAAGATCTCCACGAAGGCGGACCAGGTGGCCGACGTCTTCTACATCGTCGACCGGGACGGGGGGAAGATCACGGCCCCCGATCGCAAGGAGGAGATCCGCCAGGCGCTCCTCGCGTCCATCGGGACATAGGTCGTGAAGGTGGGGATCCTCTCCGACTCCCACGACCACCGGGGCGCCGCGCAAGGCGCGCTCCTCCTGTTCCGCGCCGAGGGGGTGGGAATGGCGATCCATCTCGGGGACGTCTGCTCGCCGGTCGTCCTCGCCGGGTACGGCGATCCCGCGATCCCCTTTCTCGGGGTCTTCGGCAACAACGACTCCGACCGCGACGGGTTGCAGGAGGCGACCGGCGGGGCTTTTCGGCAGGGGCCGCGCATCGAAACGGTGGACGGGCGGAAGATCCTCTTCGCGCACTCCTACAACCAGCTGCAGGGGGAGCTCTCCGGGCAGGGGCGGTTCGACCTCGTTCTCTTCGGCCACACGCACCGGCCCCTGACGATGCGGGTCGGAAAGGCGCTGGTGGTGAACCCGGGGGAGTCGTGCGGCCTCGTGCGGGGGAAGAACACGTGCGCGATCGTCGACCTGGCCACGATGGAGCCGCGGATCGTGGAAATCCCCCTCCCGGGGACCGGCTGATGGACAACGACGCCCTCCTCGACGCCTTTCTCCTCCACCTGAAGACGGAGCGGCGTCTCTCCGGGAACACGCTGGCGGCGTATGGCGCCGACCTGCGCCGCTTCTCCGTTTTCCTCGCGGACCGCGCGGTCGACGCGAGGAAGTTCACCCGCTCCGACTTCCTCGACCACCTCACCGGGCTCCGGGACGGTGGGCTATCGGCCCGTTCCACCGCCCGGCACGTCTCTACGCTACGATCTTTCTTCCGGTTCCTCGTGCGCGAGGAAGTCCTCGCCGCGTCCCCCGTCTCCGGGGTCAAGGCGCCTCGGCTCGGGCGACCTCTTCCGAAATACCTCACCCTCTCGCAGGTGGACCGGCTGCTGGCCGCGCCGGATGGACACACTCCAGAGGGGATCCGGGACCGTGCGATGCTGGCGATCATGTACGCCTCCGGGCTGCGCGCCTCCGAGGTGGTGACCCTCCGGCTCGAGAACGTCGACGCGAACGCCGGGTTCCTTTACGTCCTGGGAAAGGGCGGCAAGGAGCGGGTGGTGCCGGTGGCGGACGTCGCGCTGACCGTTCTCGGTGAGTACATCGCCTCCGCGCGCCAGACGTTCCTCGGGAAGCGGTTTTCGAGCGAGCTGTTCCTCTCGCGCCGCGGAAAGGCGATCACCCGGCAGACGCTCTGGAACCGGATCCGGCGCTGGGCGCTGGCGGCCGGGATCGAGCAGCGGATCTCCCCCCACACGATGCGCCACTCGTTCGCCAGCCACCTGCTGGCGGGAGGGGCGGACCTGCGCGCGGTCCAGGCGATGCTCGGGCACGCCGACATCGCGACCACCCAGATCTACACGCATGTGAGTCAAGTGCGCCTGCGGGAGA
>Ga0100379_10004409_pt1 | contig 12405 bp, 9 predicted proteins | sample CryGeymeta201503_FD_80418 | JGI IMG/M metagenome (GOLD analysis project Ga0100379, IMG submission 80418) | Groundwater microbial communities from Crystal Geyser aquifers in Utah, USA - Crystal Geyser metaG 2015-03 | ecosystem: Environmental > Aquatic > Deep subsurface > Groundwater | place: USA...
AAGTGCATAGATATTGTAGAGAAAAACAGGAAGACAGATGCACGAATCTCGAAAGACCTGGTATAAGTATAGAAAAATCGGATAAAAAGGAAAAGACAGAATAAAAATAGAATATCCGTATTTAATAGAGTTTCGGGATTTTTAGGAAAATATATCCTTCAAGACCGTTAATGTCTTCTTATTCTCTATCGGTGCGATAATCGGGAATTCCTGGAGAATAACCGTTGTATAATAAGTGCGATATATGTAGCTTAAAAGCTATGATCGCTAGACTAGCACTATACGCGCATGAAAATTAAAGAGAATTACCGGAAGAGAGATGCACGAGTCCTGAAAGACATAATTGACTATAAATAAATATGTTGAAAAACAAAAGACAAAAACAAGACAAATATTGAGAATCCAGAAGTGGCATTATATAATTAAAAACTGTTGTTTTGTATGAAAAATAAGATACAATACAAATATTGTATAAGCTATAGTTCGTAAAATGAATTCATTTAGTTCAGTATTAATTTTTATCTCTAATCATTCGTCGAAATGAAAGGTAATATAAAAATGGATTCTCTTGAATTACAGAAAAATTTCCATACTGTCTACAAAGACTTTTTTAATACGCACAATATAGTACTTTCGGGTGACGGTGTTCTTACTTGGTGAGCTGATATTTCTCATGGGGTGAGTGCTCTCAGAATCAAACAGAAACTTCCTATAAAAACCTTCTGCTGAGTGAATTTCAATACTTCCGGGAAAATCACATTCCGCACAGTGTTCCATTATTCTTCGGTCGAAAATGTTTTCAAGGAAGATAAATTCGCCGTGTTTTTCAAATACGATGTCGAAAGGATAACTCTTTTTCTCCAAAATTTTCTGACTGAAAACGGTTTCTCTGGATGAATGGAGATAGATTTCTTGGCGGAAACTCCGCGATGACACGGATTTTCCTTCTCGTGAGTCATTTCGGTTCTCCTGACCTACCTCCTTTATATCGTAACAGGAAAACTCGATCCCAAGGTATTGAAAGGTTGAGAATTTTCCGTGGATGATCCGATTTTCAATGAACTTTACTGTTCTACTCTCAATCTATCGCATTGCATTTCTCTTGGAAAAAGTACCGGAGCAAGCAATTTTACTGTTATGATTCCGAATACTTCATTACCAGTAGTCTATATTTCAAAAAAGAACGCCATAAATCATACAGATGACATATGTACCACAGACAATGATATGAAAACTATATCTTCTTCCGAAACCGCCGTTTATAAAAATGTTATCACAAATTTTTTATGAATGGACAATGCCGCGAATTGGGAACTTCCATTGGATTATGGTATTATATTTACCGGTATGGAATACAATATGTTCGGAGAGATCGAATTAAAAAAAGAGTGAGCGAAAAGGGAAAATGATCATCTTGATGCTTTTGTCTCTGATATGATTCGATTATTGCCAGTAAAAGACGAAGATCGTACCATTCTTTCTGATCTTTTACGTTTTGATAAAAGCGAAATTTCTCGGAAAAACATAGACAGTACAAATCTTAAAATCCTTGAATGATTCGATTATCTTCTGAAGAATTCATATAATGAAAATGCACTGAATGCTTTCATAAACACTATGAAAAACATAGGTTTCATGAGTTTTTCTTATCAGAAGGAAAATCGGCTTTTCTTCGCTCTCCAATATCTTTTTTATCAGTATCGCCAATTCGAGGATGAAGAAATAGGGATTATTCCTTTCAATACCGGAAAAATCGGTGGTAGTTTCTTTTTCGTTATGAAAGACAAAAGAAGCCGGACAACTCTGCAAAAAGTTTTGGAACATCTTCAGGACGATAATCATATCATATCTCTGGATTACGCTTCATGGAGAGATGGATTTTCTAGTGACGGAGTACAACTCAGACAATTCATTACAGAAAAGATTTATTCAGATTATACGAAAGAATGAAATATTTTTTTTACTGATTCATCGGGAATGTCCTATTTCGGAAATTATGACAGCGTCATAGAAAATGAGAAAGACTGCATTCTTTTGGATACAATAAGTGGAAGGATTTATATTCGTGGTACCAAACTTACATCAAAAGACATCCACTCACAAAATACTACTATCGATATGATGAAGATTCTACTAGAAAACCTCGGAAAAGAAGTATCAAACACGAAACTTCCGGTATCGACTTATTCCCAAAATAAAAATGAAATATTAGGAAAAGTGGTTCTCCCTCTTAAAAAACTCGCGAAAGAATATTTTTGAGAAGAATTATCACTCATCTGTTCATGATGAATAACTGACTATTATCTTCGACTTGAACGTGATGAATCGATTCGTATAGGTATAATCAAGAAAATATGGAATTAATATATCTCTTCTTCAAAAGAATCAAGCTCCTGGATAATAGCTACGAGAGTCGATTCGAACAATCTCTTATAAAACATAATACTTTTCATACTTGAACTTGAAGAGAAATTTCGGATACCGCTCAAATATTTGGTAAGTACATGGACAATCTTTGTATATTTATAGCTTCTATCCCCAGAACGGAGTTTCGTTAGTATATCATGAATCTGTTCTAAAATTTCGGTGTTTTTGAGTCAAATATTTTCCAATTCTTTTATAAATGTCATAATTTGAGTAAGTTCATCGATGATATTCTGGGTTTTTAGGAAAAACAAACGTTCTTCAATATGAATCATTTCATAGTTGCCCTGATGCGAAAAGGTTTCTTTGTTTCAAAAAGCGCCAAGGAAAACTTTTCAAGAATTATTTTGAGTTTGGGAATGTATTTGAGAAAGAGTGTTCATATGGGGCGAAAATAAACAAATAAAAATCTCTCTTGAAGAGGTTGCCTAGTTTATAGAAAAAACGAAAGTCGAAAACGGACAAAGACAAGACAAATTTGGCATATTCCGGATAATCAGCATCCAGTATATATTTACTTGTTATCTATAATTTTGACAAAAAATATTTCTTATGTTAAAATTAGGAGTAAAAACACAGGAGGAAAACATAAAATATTTTCTTTTCCAATAATAAGATGAATAATCCCTCGTCTCTTTCATGAGTAGATTCGGTTCTCGAAAATAACCCGATCGAATTATATTATCAGAAATGATTATCGCATTATACTGAATCGGTTGCGATTTTTCAGAGTATTATAAAAACCGGGAAAATAAAAAAAACAATGAAAAAAATACGAAATGACGAAAATATAGCGACAGCCCATCTGACAGAAGCGAAGAAATACTTGGAACAATCCCTTAGATATAAAGGAACTCCAGAACAATCTCTTGTAAAGATATCAGTACTTCTTTTTCTTGCGAAACTTCATAAGGAAGAGTGGGAAACGGAGGCACGGGAAAATTATTTTTATCGTGCCGTCGAGATATTTGATGTATATAGATGAAACACACCGATTGTTTGTTATGAAAAAGAGATCGTGGAAATCTATTTATCGGATATATATCCCGATATGAAGAAAGCATGGAAATGAACAAGTATCGATCCGCTGGTGCCGATACTTATGAAAACCTCCATACTACCAGAAAGCAGACGAAGAATCGAGATTAAAAAGACCGAAAAACTATTGAAAAAAAAGCAATTGGAAGAAAAACACCTGAAGGAAATCGATTTCTTCCGAAATCATCTTATGAGCGCCTGAACGGATAGTGAAGTGATTGAAAAATTAGAAGATACATACGGTTCTATTCGGATATGTGTTATTTCCGAAGAAAGCAATGAGATTCTGGCAATCTACGGTTTCAATACGATAGAAGTAGAAATTTTGAGAAAAAATCCTGCTAATATGCGACATATAACCCTGAATATTTTCGATAAACCGAGAAAATATGCGATTATGATTGATCGCGGAACAGAAAAATCCGTTCAGTGATTCGAGGAATACCAGTTGAACAATATAGTTAATCCTGCAATTGACCGTTTTATCGAACTGAACGAACAATATCTTGTCCGTTTCGCTTCCGACAACATAAATACACTCGAAGCTATAGAAAAGAAGATGGATTTTCCCTTGAAAAGAAACGATTATTCTATATTCATAGCGGAAGTTATATGAAAATATTTGGATATTTCAGGATTCTGCAAGCTTGAAAAACACAAAAAAAACCATTACGCTGATACTTTTTTGAAAAGCATTGGATATCTGTCGTAATATAACACTCCAATCCAAAAATTTCTCGCAGAAAATCGATCTCATTTTATGAGGAAAGATGGAAAGAGAAGTATTGGACAAGGTGAAATCTATGATTCTTTCCTGCAATGAAACCATGAATGGATTAGGTTTCCCTTTCGGCTTGACAAAGAAAACAATACCTCTTGAAGGGAGAATATATCCGATTATTCGAGCATACGAGGCATTGTCTACGGAAAACCCCCCGGAACATGTAAGAAAAACTATGCAGGAATGGGCACAGGGTGGATTTTTCGACAGTGATATTCTCCATGTATTTTTCGACAGCCTCGATAGAAATGAGATAAAACCAAAATTACCGCCATATCTTGCAACCCCGTCATCTTTATCGGAAAAGAATAAAGAGAATCAAAAAGATAGAGAATCCCGATATTATATTCCGTTCATACAATCTGTAAGTCGACTTTTGGCGATGACGAAAGATATAGGAGATAAATACCATAAATGACGGACAGCAGAAAACAATATCGATATCCAAAATATCGCATTTAAAGAAGCGAATGAACTTCAGTCGGAGATTCTGGATATCGCAGACATACCTATTCTCATATACTTTTCCCGACACGGAAAAACAAAGAGCGATGTTCTGAAATGACCGCCGGGGAATGACAATGAGCTCCTTACTATAGAAGGGGAGATGGATTCCAGCAGAAAATGAGAGGAGTTTCAAGGACTTGATTTCCGTTTACTTACAAGTCCCCTTCCTCGTGCAATACAAACGGCGAAAATCATTCGGGAAACTGTAAGGAAATGCGCCCAAAACATATTGGATTACCAAGAAAAGACCCCTATATATCCGAAAGATATTATTATAGATCATTCCTGTATATCCTGCTCTGTACTCAATATAGAGGAAGCTTTGATAAATCCACCGAAAAATATACAGAATGAACGGTATAATTCATTGTTGGAAGAGCTTCTCGCAGACAATAATACCAAGTGATTATTGGAGTTTTTGAAGAAACTTATCTCTTCGCCGAAAGGATCGGTGAATCTTCTCATAACGCATCGAGATACTGCCAGGCATCTCTTTGTCCTACTGAAGAACCTCTTTTCAAAAGATCAGATTTCCTGACAGAAAATCGCTATTGAGAATGATGGAATATATGAGTTTACCGTTCGTTGAGGAAGATTGTTGTCGGACAAAGAAAAGGAAATGAAGGGACTTCTTTTTTCTGTCAAGAATTGGAAACCAATACTCGAGAAGATTAATGATATTTCAAAAAAAATATTTGGAGAAATCTTTTATGATCCAGGAAATCGACGAATAGATCTTATCGTTTTACATAACCGATTCTTGGATTTCATCGATCAAAAAAGAGAAAATAATCCCGATGAACTACAGCTATTTATAGTTCGGCTTGAGACGAATAAATTAACCAAACATTTTCTCCCTATTATGAAAACATCCAAAGTACTTTAAATATCCGGAAATAAACTTGATATATAGAAAACTTCTGCTAAGATTTTCGCCTTAATCATTTTCCATAACTACAAAATATGCAACAGAATAACCGAACCGACGATATACTGCACGGAGTCACGCTCGCTATGATTCTGGATTTTCTCGTCCATGAATACGGATTCGAAGAGCTCAGTAAGATGATTCGCATCAATTGTTTTAAGAGTCATCCGAGCAAGGAATCGAGTCTGAAATTCCTCCGGAAAACAGAATGGGCACGTCTGCAGGTACAGGGCTTGTACGTACGAACCAAACTCGAAAAAAGATAATAAAAAACGGCAGTCCAAGGATTGCCGTTTTTAGTGAGCGAGAAAAGCTCCGCTCAAGAATGCGAGTGCCCATACTGGGAAAAATACCCAGAGAGCGAATCGTCGATGCCACTTGATTTTTCTCGTCAAACCCAGCGTGAGTTGGACAAAGAAGAGAATTAAAGCGACGAGTGATAGGATGGTATGTATGTCGGAAACCAGAACTCCCGTCATCCATCCCCCTTTTTTTATCTGAAACATCAGCAAGGTTCCGTAAGCATCCATCAGGAAACCTACGATTGCGACCGCTTTGTGCCATTTATTTTTATTTTTTGCCATGACGTAGGCTATTCCGTACAGGAACAGCGCCACAGTCATAAGCAATTCTATCTGTATAAGGATAGACATAATAGTCTCCCAGGAGAATGAAAGTGCCAAATTTATATGTAAAACTTGAGATAAGTCAAATAAGAAGTGGTAGGATTTTTAGAAAATGGTTTGGAGGGAAGAAGGGAATGGGTATAATCAGAACAGTTTAATTAAAGTTTTTTAGGATTATGAATACAAAACCACTCTATCCACTCACGGACGAAGGAATTTCTCTTGCTGGAGATTATATAATATCTCGGATAGAGATTAAGAAGAACAAATATATCTATGAGGAAAAAAATCAGAATACTACTGCGGTTTTTCTTGCTGGAGCACCAGGGAGCGGAAAAACAGAGTTCATCCAGTCGGCACTTTCGTATATGAATGATTTCTTTTTCATTGACATTGATAGTTATCGCGAGTTATTTGAGTGATATTGTGGGAGTAATGCTTGAAAATATCAAGAAGCTATGTCGAGAGTAGTGGACAAGGTTTTGAAATATTGTCTTCAGAATAATATCCGTTTCATACTGGATGGGACATTTAAAAGCAAGAAACATTCGCTTAGAAATATAGAAACATGTAATGCACACGGAAGAATGGTTGATATATATTTTCTCTTTCAGCCACCGCTTATTTCCTATTATTACACCTATCTTCGGGAGATTCAGCAAACCAGAAATATTCCTGTTGATGGATTCGTGGAATGTTTCTATAATTCGATTCGAAATATATTCTTGGCAAAAAATGGACATAGTAATGTGAATCTCTATATCTGTGAGAAAACGATTGGAAATGGAGTACTTGGAAATAAGAAGTACACGATTTATGATACGAAACAAATAAAAGACATTCAAACCTTTTGCAAAAAGTTCAATGTTGCGTATACTCTTGATAGTGATACCTTCCATAATCAAGATAATATTAGGAAATCAATAGAAGATTTCAGATTCTTGCTCAATACAATAAGACCTTTTCTTAGGCTGTATTATCTCATAATAAATAAACTCCTATGACTCAAAAAAAATTAGCCCTTATCGAAAAAGGACTTCGCGGAAGCATCCAGAAACAAGAAAAAGTATTCTTTGATAATTTTATCACCAAAGCACTCTTTCATCGAGCGTATTCTCTCGGGAAGAAAAAAAATTCCCTCTAGTTTTTAGTACATCACCAATCCTTTCTGAATTAGTTTCGGAGGGGATTTTTTAAAATGGTTTGGAGGGAAGAAAGTATTTTTTTGGGAGAAATTTATTCTCACTCAATTATTCCTTCACACAATACAATAAAGCCACATTCTTTGGACGAGTTTCAGTTCATCAAGTATTTTGAGTATTTTTATATTTTAAAGGATCCCATGAATTATAAGCTCAAGCAAAGTTACTAGTATCTGTATTATTTGAAGGATTATTTCACCACTTCATAACATGATTATGTTGCTTTAATTCATCTTCTTGATAACTTCATAAAGTTCTTACTATATCTCTTGAATTTAGATCTCAATTCATTCATCTTATAAAAGCTCATCTTAAATCTGGTGTTGAATTTGTTCAGTCAGCTGATTTCCATCAAGTTGGACATGATGATAAATAAAAAGACATAATCGCCCCAGTTGGAACGACCGATGTTGCAAGTGTATTAATTCTCGTTTCATGATCAGATATATTACTTACTACTTTCCCGAAAAGCGACTGTGTGAGTGGTTGCCCCGATGTATATTCGCTGGAAAGAATATACTGATATGTTGCATAAACTGCTGATAAAATTATGAGTGTTCCAAAGAAAACAAGTGCTGAATAAACAGATTTCTTGAGAAAAGAAAGAGTTTTCATAGAGAAAAAAAGCAAAGAAATTAAACAAAGAAATTAAACTAAAACCATTATCGTTTTTTTTTTTGTAAATCAGGTTTCACTCAAAAAATTCTAAAATTTAACACTTAAAAGTTTACGGATTTCCGATGGAAACGCAAAGAAAAATTCGGAACTCTTTGCGAAAAACAAGTTTTACGTGACAAAGCACCTCTTTTCTATATACTTTTTTCAAACTCACTTTTTCATATTTATGTCTCAAACCCCATTCCTCTCCACCTACTCCACCCTCAATCCACGTCAGAAGCAGGCGGTGGATACTATTTACTGACCTGTGCTCGTCATCGCGGGGCCGGGGAGTGGGAAGACTCAGATTCTGTCGGCGCGTATCGCGAATATATTACTCCAGACTGATGTGAATCCGAGCAATATTCTCTGTCTCACATTCACGAACAATGCGGCGAAGAATATGCGGGAGCGATTATCACGGATTATCGGTGCGGATGCTTACAAGGTGGCGATTCATACGTTTCATAGCTTCGGGAATGAGATTCTGAACCGTTACCGTTCACGTATTTCCGATTACGCCGAGGCGACTCCGATAGACGACATAGAGGCTTCGCGACTGTTCGACGAGATTTTGACGACACTTCCCTGGAACGATCCGTACAAGCCGGGACAAAATGCCAACGAGAAAATCCGTGAGCTCCGCAATGCCATCAAGCTCGTGAAAGACGCAGGTATCACGCCGGCGGAATACGCTGAGATTATCGAGACGAACCGTGCGACTATGACGGTTATGTCTCCTCTCATCCGGGCTCATATGGATGAAATTCTGTCACTTTGACAGAAAAAAGAGGATAAAATCCGTAAACTTGAACTGTTTCGGGTTTTTCATAGTGCGGTTATAACGGCTTTTTCTGGACTCCCAGAACGAATGCATGAACAGGATACTTTTGCGAAAACACTCACAGATTCGCTCGAATCTATCTGGGAACTCCAGGAATCTGAAACCGACGCCAAGATTGTTACCAAATGGCGCGACGAATGGCTGGAGAAAGACTATGAAGGAAAATGGATTCTCAAAGACGCATCTCGGTTGGATAAATATATTTCACTCGCACAAATCTACACTCGCTACGAAGAACGGATGAAAGCCCTCGGGTACATCGATTTCTCCGATATGATTCTCTGAGCGATTCGGCTCGTAGAACAGTACGGTGATATTCGTGCGAATCTCGCGGAGCAATATCAATTTGTCCTCGTGGACGAATATCAGGACACGAACGACGCACAACTTCGGCTTATTACCGATATCTTGTCCGTAACCGATATACCAAATGTGTTTGCGGTTGGGGATGACGACCAGTCCATTTACAAATTCCAGGGAGCCAATACCAAGAATATCCGGGCATTCCGTGACCGTTGGGCCGATACCGAGCTCATCATCCTCGAGACGAACTACCGCTCCAATAGCGAGATTATCGATACTTCGCGAGCGCTTATGAACTCAGCTTTACATTCCATCGGGGATATATTTCCATGAGCGGTCAAGTCCTTCGATTCGCACCACGGAAAGGGTGGAAGTGTGACACAGAACATCTTCCAGACCGAAGCGGACGAACTTACTTGGGTAGCGGAGGACATTGAACGAGCTATTGCAGACGGATTTCCGGCAGAAGAGATCGCAGTTATCACAAAGAAGAATAAAACCCTCGAAAATCTCGCGAAAGTGCTCCTCTCGAAACATATTCCAGTGGCACTCAGTAAGGATGAAAATATTTTCGATTCCGAGGAAGTACGCCTCGTGGACGAGATTCTCGAGTACCTCGTATCGCTTCGAGGAAGCGGTCAGCCTCGTGATGAGATTCTCCTTTCCATTCTCGCACATCCGTGCTGGGGGATTCATCGACTGACTATCTGGGAGCTTTCCCGAACCATTTCCTCTGCTCGTCGAGAAGACCGCAAAAACTGGCTCGAAACTCTTCGGACTCATCAGGACAGTAATCTTTCTGGTCTTGCGAATTTCCTCATAGAACTTTCCATTCTTTCCCATCATGCCCGTCTCGAAGACCTTATGGACCACATCACTGGTGCAAATGCACTCGCGATTCCCGATGAGTATAACGAAGACCCGACCAAGAATACTCTCCAAATCGATATGTTCGGTGGAGGCAAGAAGGAATATATTTCGCCTATTTATGAGTATTATTTCGGGAATCTAAACTCCCAAACCCCCCAACCCCCCTTATCAGGGGGGCAAAAAACCTGTCCCCCTGATAAGGGGGAAGAACGAACGAAGTGAGTTCAGGGGGTTTGATGAGCCACCGTGTATGCTCGACATCTCAGTAATATCCGCAAGCTCGTTGAATCGGTTCGTTCTTTCAAAAAAGGTGCGGGATTTCTCTCTATCCTCGATTATGGAGAATTCATTTCCCTCGTGAAAAAGTACGACGTGCAGATATCGGCTTCGCACTTGGTTGGGCATGAAGGAACCGCCGTGAACCTCATAACTGTCCATAAAGCGAAGGGGCTCGAGTACGGGCGAGTATACGCTATCGGACTCACAGAAAAACAGTACAAACTCGGAAAAGTCTCCGGTTCGCCACTCCCGAAGAATCTCCCACTTGCGCCCGAGAAAGACGACGACGAAGATATCCGCCGTCTGGTTTACACGGTATTTACCCGTGCCAAAAAAGACCTCATTCTCTCGTATGCTCAGATGAATTTGAATGAAAAGAAAGAGGATCCGCTTGGATGTTTGACCGACCTGAATCCCGCTTGGACAAGCAGTTCCGTTGGAACCGAATCGCTCGTAGACTTCCTCGAACGTGAACGAAAAGATTTGTTCTCGCTTCCATATCACGGAGATGAGAAAAACTTTCTCGCTGACCGTATCGCCAAGCAGTTTACTCTGTCTGTTACTGCACTCCAAAACTTCCTCAATGTCGCAGACGGCGGTCCCGAACATTTCGTCGCGAACAATATCCTTCGCTTTCCACAAGCGAAAAGCGAATCTGCGTGTTATGGATCTGCGATGCACAAAGCACTCGAAGTATTTTTCAATGATTACAAAAAAACTGGACTCTATTCGAAATCTACGCTTCTCGATGCATTTGAAACTGCTTTCAAACAGGATCGTTTTGCCGAAGCCACTGAACGTGATTTTCTCGCACGGGGAACAGAAAATTTGGGTGCATTATATTCCGAAATCACCGGAAAATCCTACGGAGATTTGCATCTGGAATACGATTTCCGTACTGCATTCGGCGGAATATTTCTCGATGGTATGCAATTAACCGGGAAAATCGACCGTATAGAAGTTATCGACAACACAAAAATTATTATTACCGACTACAAGACCTGAGGAGGTTTCGAATCGTTTTCCGATACCGGTTCCGCGTACGAGAAGATCAAGAAATGGAAATACAAACTCCAGTTTTGTTTCTATGCCGTGCTTTTCGAGCTCTCTCCACAGTGGGCGAGATTCATTCAGAAAGAATTCACCCTCATGTTCATAGAACAAGACAGAAAGACGGGACAGTTCGTGACCGTAACTGATTACATTCAACAGGGCGAAATTGAACGTACCAAAGCGCTTATTCGAGCGGTTATGTCCAAAATAAACTCGCTTGATTTTCCGGATGTTTCCGCATATTCGCCAGACATTGCCGGTATTCGGCAGTTCGAGGAAGACCTCCTAGAAGGGAAGATATAAAAAAAACACTCCGTTCAAACGGAGTGTTTTTTATAAACTATTTTCTTGTTTTCTTTAAAGTTCCAGGCTTCATATCTTCGAGGTAAAAAGAACGTAGACCATATTCATCTCTAAATTGTATCTCTGTTCCTACTGCAGTTTTCGACATTATTTGATAGACACCAGTTCTAATAGTTCAGGTATGAGTCTCAAAAGAGATTTGATCAAAAGCTTTTAATTGTAAAGCTTTAAAGTTTTCTAATGTGACTCATTTGGATATTGGAGTAGTATTTTCTATTGGGGTACTAACAGAAGGAATAACCTCAGGAGTAGGACTTTCAATAGGTTTTTCAACTTCAGGAATAGTCACTTCCTCTTCTTTTACAGGAAGAGCTTCAATAGGTTCTACATCGTCCACGAGAGGAGCTTCTGTAGATTTTTGTTCAGAAGCATTTATTTCTTTGATAATAGTATCAAGCCTTACTACTGCTGGATCTTCTGGATGTTCACTCATATAGTTCAGAGCCTCCTTTGTACTTTCTCCTCCTGCTGTAAAAAGATTATTCAAAGCTATGAAACGATATTCTTCCGCTGTCTTACTTTTTGGATTA
>Ga0100379_10004414_pt1 | contig 12397 bp, 12 predicted proteins | sample CryGeymeta201503_FD_80418 | JGI IMG/M metagenome (GOLD analysis project Ga0100379, IMG submission 80418) | Groundwater microbial communities from Crystal Geyser aquifers in Utah, USA - Crystal Geyser metaG 2015-03 | ecosystem: Environmental > Aquatic > Deep subsurface > Groundwater | place...
CGCCTCTCTCCTTACCATCACTCGCGTAGAACTCTCACCTTCGGGAAAAGAGGCTCGAATCTACTTCACTACCCTGCCGGAAAGCGAGGAAAACACGGCTCTTAAATTTTTAATACGCAAAGCACCAGAGTTTAAACTATATGCTCGGGACAACTCCCGCATTGGCATGATGCCACACTTGAGCTTTATGATTGATTACGGGGAACGTAATCGTCAGAGATTAGACGAGTTAAGCGCGGAAATTTAATTTTTAGTGCGGGTACCGAGAATTGAACTCGGGTCTCAACCTTGGGAAGGTCGCATTCTGCCACTAAACCATACCCGCTTACTCAATGTTCTACTTCACCCCACCTAGTTCAGGCGGGGCAAGCTAAACTAATCTCGCTTAATGCTAAGCTCCTAGAAAATGTTGCACAAAGAAACCAAAAATAATTAGTCCTCCAAGAACCATGCTGGATACAACCCAGAGAGTTCCTTTGAAAACATTTTCAGATTCTTTAGCCTTGATGAAAAGAAGATAAAGGACGACAAAGGAGATTGAGGCAACAAGACTCTTCCCCGCCCAATGATGTCCGCCGATTTTTGCTATAGATAATTTAAACGGTTCTGAAAGTTCACCGACAATAGTCATAGCAACAATGAGCCAGATAACAACGGTTGTCGATATAGTAAGAGCTTTGCTATTAATTTTCATATCATTTTTGCTTCTAGAGCAGCCCTAAAACCACTCGAAATAATAAATCCCATACCCGCCATGGAGAAAGCTAGGAGAACTATCAGTATAGAGACGACGAGCACCGCTTTCCTCTGACTTGCGTTCTGGATAAATTCATCTTTGTATCGCTTCAAAAGTCCCCAGACATATATAGCCAAGAAAGGTAGGAAAAGAAAGACGTGCTCCTTGGTCTCGGTGATAACGCTATGTGCCCACGGTATTGGTCCAGCCTTGATAACCGGTTTTACAAAAGCGCCATACTCGGTCACGTAGTAATAACCGCCAACAATCCATGCACCGACTAAAAATAGAACACCAAGGAACGCCGCCAGACGCGCTCTGTAGAGTCTCCGCTCACTAGGATTGAGCATCTCGATGAAAACCCAAAGAAAGGCCAACGCTCCTGCTTCTCCCAAAAACGCATGAGTCCCAATTAGTATGTTCATGATTTACTAGTAATCTTAGCATGCTTATATAAAAAGAAAAGCCACCCCTGGATTGGGTGGCTCATAAAATGTGAGTAAAAGATGTGGGCTATTTGCTTAACCCATACCCACGCACACATTCCTACGGACATCATTTTCTTCCGAACATTGATCATTGACTTGAATGGGTTTAGCCAAGAGCTCTTCGAAGATCCGAACTGTTTCGGCGAAGATAGCTTCGGCTAAGTCCAGACTTTCTTCTTCGGCCCGAGTAAAAACTTTTTGACCAAGATCTTCTACTCCAGGAATGACACGCTCGACGATAGATTCAATCTTATCTACACTATCGAGTAGATACATTATAGATGTCTTCGATGAATCTAAAAATTCGCAGAACTCAACTTCCGATTTCAACTCTGCCAAATCGTCGCTGACAGTCCCTTTGAGGTTTTCTGCCAAAACGATGAGACGGTCTTGGTGGCATCTAACTAGCTTTTCGAGAGCTGGTGTAAACTTCACCCCCCTCGTCTTAAGACTCTCAATCCGTGCACGAACAATATCTCCTCTGCTCATAATAAGATCCTCTTTGAAAAATATAACGATGAGTTTTACCCAGGCACTGTTCCATTGAGCCTGGACGGCATCTCAGTTTCCTGAGGTCGAGAGTCAATCTTGTCGCTTGACGGTATCAGAGGAATCTTGATAGGACGGAGCTCCTTAGATACTTCGCCGAGCCAGTAGCGGAAAGACTGTTCATAAAACACCCTCAGCCTCGAAGCGAATTGAGGAGAAACTTCAGATGAACTGATTAGTCTCTCAAGTTTTTGGAGAGATTCACGTGGGCAACGGACCACACCCCTTTGGAGTTTGCTTAGAGCAAGCCAAGCTTCTTCCAACTCTTCATTTTTCATATGAATACCTTATAAATGAACGTGGACTACGAAACCTTCGTAGCGAGGTTCCCGAGTTTCTCGGACTATTCCATTGTAACCATAGTAAAAAGCAGTAAGTCTGTCAAATAAAAAAACCGCGATCATATGATCGCGGCATCGTTAATCCTCTTTTTTCACAGCAACCTGAGTTGGTTGCTGTTCTCCATTGTAAGAGGTCTCGGATGAAACCTCTTATTTTTTGTTTTGACATACGGGATGGCATACACCACCCCATTGTCGTCGATCAGGTATCCGGCATGGCACACTCCACACCTCCACCCCTTAGTCCAGAACTTAAACATTCTGGACTTCGAGAAAAGTGATGGCGGAAGTTTTACACTTCGGAACCGGTACTGCCGGAACTCCCCACCGCACTGCCCACATGTATCCCACATGCTAAATTCCTCCTTTAAGTTGGGATTTTTCAAGAATAGCAGGAAATTATCTCTTTGTCAAGCTCAAAAATTGAAGTGTGCCGAGGAGAGGACTTGAACCTCCATCCCTTGCGGGACCAGTTCCTAAAACTGGCGTGTCTACCATTTCACCACCTCGGCAGTGCGCCCACGAGGGATCGAACCTCGGACCTTGTCCTTAAGAGGGACCTGCTCTACCAGCTGAGCTATGGGCGCATACGCAAATTAACGCGTAGAAGTACAGTATTTCAAAAAAGCAATGATTTATCAATTGTGATAAGGTAATATCTAGCCGGCAGTCTACTTTTGCATGCAAAAGCAGGCGCCGGCGTCGTTCGGAAATAAAGAATATGTAAACATCTTCTTTACTCCTCTCTAGCCGGCGTAGTGGCGAAGTGGTAACGCAACGGTCTGCAAAACCGCTATGCAGGGGTTCGATTCCCCTCTACGCCTCCAGCCCGGGTGGCGGAATTGGTATACGCGCACGACTTAAAATCGTGTCTCGCAAGAGATGTGGGTTCGATGCCCGCCCCGGGCACCAAAATTAATACAGGATGGCAACAGAACAGAAAAAAGAAAACGATCAATTCGAAGGAACAATTCACGTCACAGGTAAGGGTGTGGGTTATTTCCCTATCCCTGATCTTGATGAAGATTTTGAAATCCAACCAGAAAACCTCAAGTCAGCTCTAAACCGCGACAGGGTTAGAATAGAACCACTGGGAAAAGAAAGCTTCGGTAGAAAACAGGCGAAAGTGATAGACATAGTCGAACGTCATAAGACAGAGTTTGTCGGTACTTTAGAAAAAACAACTAGCGGATTCTTCTTGATACCAGATGACAAAAATATGTATCGAGATATTTTTGTTCCAGAAGACAAAATTGGTAAAGCTAAAGAGGGCGATAAGGTTCAGGTCAAGATTGTCGAATGGCCAGATCCAGCTAAAAGCCCTAAGGGAGAAGTAATCAGGGTCATAGGCAAGGCGGGAGAGCATAATGCCGAAATGCTAGGCATCGTATATGAAAACGGTTTTGAAGTAGAGTTCCCAGCCACAGTCGAAGAAGAAGCCCAAGCTTGGAAAGAAAAATACAAAAATGAAGATAAATTAAAAGACCGAAAAGATTTCCGCGACCGCATTACCTTCACTATAGATCCGGCTGATGCCAAGGATTTTGACGACGCACTATCTTTCATGGCGCTTCCTAATGAAGACTACGAGGTAGGCATTCACATTGCTGATGTTTCCCACTTTGTTGTGGAGAAAACGGAGCTCGACCGCGAGGCGCGCAAACGCGGCACATCTATTTACCTTGTAGACCGAACCATCCCCATGCTCCCGGAAGTTCTCTCCAATAACCTCTGCTCGCTTAACCCCAATGAGCCCAAATACGCCTTCTCGGCGGTCTTTGTCATGGATAAAGACGCTCAAGTCAAAGAACGCTGGTTTGGTAAAACTCTCATAGAATCCGACAAACGCTTTACTTATGAAGAAGCCCAAGAGATTTTAGACAAAGGCAGTGGAGAATTTATAGAAGAACTACAAACCTTAAATGTCCTTGCCAAAAAACTCCGAGAAGAAAAATTTAAAAAGGGTGCCATAGATTTCGAAAGTGATGAGGTGAAGTTTGAGCTCGACGATTTGGGTAAACCAATAAGGGTATATAGAAAGGAACGCAAGGATACTCATAAACTCATAGAAGACTTCATGCTCCTTGCTAACCGCGAAGTGGCCACACATATGCACACCGCCAATGCCAAGAACAGCCGCGCGGCATTTGTTTATAGAATCCACGACGCCCCAGATAGAGAAAAGATTATGAATCTTGCTACTTTTGTTAAGGCGCTTGGTTTCGAACTCAAGAATAAAGATGGCGAAACGACAGGAAGAGATATTGCTAGAATGCTCCGTTCGGTGGATGGTTCGCCGACAGAAATGCTTATAAAAACGGCTGCGGTCAGAGCCATGTCCAAAGCTGTTTACTCCACGGCTAATATAGGACACTTCGGCTTAGCTTTCGATTTTTATACCCACTTTACCTCCCCTATCCGTCGTTATCCGGACCTCATGGTACACAGATTGCTTTATCGTTTCTTGACTAGTGGACAGATTGAACAAGATGAAATTGTTAAATATCAAAAACTCTCTGATGATTCCAGTGAACGCGAAATGGAGGCAGCCAAAGCCGAACGCACTTCTATCAAATACAAACAGGTTGAATATATGCAGGATCGCATTGGCCAAGAGTTTGACGCCCTTGTTTCCGGTGTCTCAGAGTGGGGGGTTTATGTGGAAGAGAATATTAGTAAGGCGGAAGGGATGGTGCGACTCCGTGATATGAAAGATGATTTCTATGAACTCAATGAGAAGCTTTATGCTATCGTGGGCAAAAATACTGGCAAGAAATACTCTCTAGGAGATAAGATTCGCGTCAAACTTGTGGCCTCTGATCCAGAACGCAAGACCCTAGACTTCAAGTTTATTTAAATACACATCTATTGGCTTAACATTGATATTTATTTATTGATAGTGGATTTTCTTTTTTATAAATAACCTTTTCTCACTTTTTCAGAACTTAATCATGTACCGATATATCGGTACAACAACTAAAATTATAATTAATAAATATTAAAAATGAATTCTAGGATTATGGCGTAAACCGACCCCAATGATTCCAGCGTCCTCTACCAACTCTTGGTGGCATACCCATAAGAATTATTTTCTCAAGAACATCAAGGATTCCCTTTTTACCAGAAATTTTCAAAATTTCATTATATTTACCAATTTCAACATTTAAGGACATTCGCGTGACTGTCGAGATGCTGACGTTTAACTCCTTTGATATCACATGTTGGGGAATACCCCTATCCAAAAGTAGGATTATGGCAAGCCGCTTGGCCAACATTATCTTTTCTGTATACGTGAGAAGCTCGCTGACTATTGCATTAGTTGCACTTCTTTTACCAGCATCTTTAAAGGTTTTAAGGAGTTGACTCCAGAGTTTTTTTGACACAACTTTATCGAGCTTTCTGCTAGATATATGTGGCATGATTAATCTTAATTATATACCGATATATCGGTATAACAAAACTAGAACTAAAAACGGAAAGATGAAGAGATAGAACGGAAAAATAGAATGGAAAGATGGAAGGATTGTATTTTAAGACTACTTAGCTACTTCTGCAGCTTCATCAAAAGAAATGGAAAGCACTTTAGAAATGCCACTTGAGCCCATCGTCACTCCATAGATTACTCCGGCGCGCGACATCGTCTCGCGATTGTGGGTGATTAAAATAAGTTGGGAGTGTTTGGAAAGTATAGTGACCAAATCTCCGTATTTCTTAGAGTTGGACTCATCTAAAGCGGCATCAGTTTCGTCAAGAATTATGAATGGTGGAGGATTAACTTGAGAAATAGCGAAAATAAGGGCAATAGAAGTAAGGGCTCTCTCACCTCCTGAAAGCATGATAAGACCACGAATTTTTTTCTTTGGCAGACTGATTTTAATATCTAAACCTTCTTCTATCTTCTCCTCAGGATCTTCTATCTCCCCTTCCTCCAAATCAGGTTTTTTATTTGACTCCTTAGTGATAAATAGACTTGCCTCTCCGCCCCCAAACATAGCGACAAAGAGTTTACTGAATCCTTCGTTAATCTTTTCAAGTCCTGAGCTAAACTCTACTGCTAGACGAGTCTCTAACTCCTTGATAAGTTCGGAGAGAGTTTCAGCCGACTTCTCCAAATCCGAGAGCTCATGTTCTAAGAAAGCATCACGCTCGGAAGTCTCTTTATACTCTTTATGTACTTCTTCCATACCTGAGACGCTAGAATCCTCAAGTCTAATTTTAAACTTACCTATCTCTCGCTTCCTCCCCTCTTGAGCCTCTCTATCTTCAACACCCAGAGATTCTTGATGTGGGAAATCTTTAAAACGGAAAAGGCTAGGTCCCACTAAGTGTCCGATTTCTTCAAGTTCCCGTTTAAACTCCTTGTCCTCTAAAACAAGTTTATCCTCACGCATTTTCAAAAGATTTAGTTTAGCAATCAACTCATTTTCTTCTGACATAATACGGAAAATGTCTTTTTCAGCATCATGACTAGAATCCTTATCCGTCTCTATCTCTTTCTTCAAAAGCTCATATTTCTCCTGTAATTCTTTGGCTTTCTGTTCTAATTCTTTCAGCCTTTTATCTTTATCAGCACGTTCCTTCACATATTTATCGAGAGCAGACTCCGCTTCCATCAGAATATTTGAGTCTGAGGTCTCTCTCTTACTTTTTATAAAATCGGTAACAAGCTTTTTAATTCTGGTGAAAACGCCTGGATTTTCTTCTTCCGCTTCAATAGCCTGAGCTAATTCCTCAACATCTTTGAGTCGAATCATCTTGTGCTCATCGGAAAGGACGAGTTCCTTTTGTTTACGTATAATGCGCTCTTCGGCATCAATCATGCCCTCCACCTTACCGAGTTCACGTACCAAGGCATCTTTACTAACACGCAAAGTAGCAATAGTGTTCTCAAGTTCTAGTACAGCATAATCCTTCTTCTCATGTAGAGCATTTTTCTCAAGAATCTTTTTAGCAGTAGCAAGTTCTTGAGAAAGTTTTTCTAAACCTTCTTTCAATGGTTTTTGCTCGTCTAGAATAGTGGCGCGAGAAAGAGAAAGGTAGGTATCCTCTCGTTTGAAATAATCTTGTGCAAGAGTTAAAAGCCCCTCACGCATGCTCTCCATCTTCTCAAGCTTCTCTACCTGTTTCTTGAGAAACTTGAGATGTGGAGCAATCTCTTTTCTTAAAGCCTCAACTTGGGCAATATTTTCAAATGTTTTCTTGAGTTTGCGCTCACTTTCTATTCTTTTATATTGATACAGCTTCAATCCAAGAGCGTCTTCCACCATACTTTTTCTATCCTTGGGATTGGCGCTTAGAATCTTGTCAGCCTCGCCTTGCGAAATAATATGGTGACCAGAAGCGCCAATATGTGCCCGGGCAAGAAGTTCAATAATATCCTTGAGTCGAACCGCACTGCCATTTATAAGATACTCGTTCAAACCATCTCTATGCACCACCCGTTCGATAGTTACTTCTGAAAAATCAATATCAAAGATTTTTTTAGTATTATCAAAAACCACTTTGACCGAAGCCCTATTGGCACGAGGTTCACTAGTAGCACCGTTCCAAATCAAATCTTCTCCACGCTTGCCACGCATGCTCTTGATAGACTGCTCTCCAAGTACAAAACGAAAGGCTTCTGCCACATTGGATTTTCCAGAACCATTGGGGCCGACGATAGCCGAGATAGAGGAATCAAATTCAAAAGTATTCTTTTTTGCAAAAGATTTGAATCCGTGAATTTCTATAGATTTCAAATACATTCCGATTTGTCTTACTTCCAGCCTTTAGATTCCAAGGCCTCTCGAGCGGCCTCCTGCTCTGCGTCCTGCTTGCTCTTGCCCTCTCCTTTACCAAATAAATCAGAGGCGATGTAGACACCCACGGTGAAGCGCTTATCGTGGTCGGGGCCTGATTCATTGAGAATCTTATAAACAGGAGTGACACTAAAATGCTCTTGAGCCTTTTCTTGGAAGAGACTTTTGGAATCTATCCACGCCCCAGCTTTGATAATACTACCAATAAGAGGCGCTACATGTGTGAGTATAAAATCTTTGGCAGCGTTATACCCTTGGTCTAGATAAATGGCGCCAATAATGGCTTCAAGAGTGTTGGCAAGGATATACTGACGCGCGCGACCCAGATCCTTCGTCTCCCCTTTGGATAGAAGCAGGAAATCATTGGCCCCCAGAGTTTGGGCTACCTGACTACAAGTGTCAGCATTAACCAGAGCCGAGCGCAGAGCAGTTAGCTCACCCTCATTTGAGTCCCTAAGATTTTCATAGAGATAATCAGTGATGACAAGTTCTAAAACTGCATCCCCAAGAAACTCTAAACGCTCATTGTGTCCCAACCCTAATCCTCTGTTTTCATTGATATAAGAACGGTGTGTAAAGGCTTGCTTGAGAAGCGCCTTGTTTTTAAATATTACCCCTGCCCTTTCTTCAAATTTTAATAAATCCATATTTATATCATTTAGACTCTCCAAGTTTCGTTATAGCTTTTGTGATAATTGGCAAAATATCGTCGTAAAAATTTAAATCAAGAATATCGGCAAGTTTGAACCAACGCACATCATCAAGCCCGCCACTTTCAGTTTTGTTTTCTAAAGTCAGATCCTTGAATGGGGCCTCGGCGAGAAAATAAGTGACTTGTTTCAAGATTTTTCCTTGTTCTGGATGATAAGTTGAGTAAGAATTTTCTCCCAACTTTTCAATAATAGTTAAGGGTACCCCAAGCTCTTCCTGCCCTTCACGTTTAATACCTTCTTCCTCACTCTCCTTACCCTCCAATTTCCCCTTAGTGAGAGTCCAGTGCCCAAAAACGTCATGAACTAAAGCAAAGTAAATACCACTCTCATGACGAGCATAAACTACTGCGCCGGCTAAGCGTACCACTGGCAATTTCTCTAACGGAGTATCGCCATATTTCTTTTTAGATTTGGAAACATCATTCTTGCCTGGCTCCCCCATTTCCTTATAAATAGCCCCAAGAACTCCGTTTATAAATCTACCAGAAGTTTCCCCGCCAAAGGCCTTGGCGAGTTCTATAGCCTCATTTATCGCCACTTTAGGGGGTACTTCATTGCGGTCGGCAAAAAGGAGTTCAGTAAGACCAATGCGAAGAATATTGCGGTCGACGACAGAGATTCTATCAATAGGCCAATCTGGCGCGGCCTTCTCTATAAGAATGTCTAAATCCTTCTTCTTTTCCAAAATTGACTTCAGTAAATTTTCTATGAAAGGTCTATCATTTGTGCCGGGAGCAAATTCGGAGATGGTGCGTTCAAATATAGGAAAAATTTCTTCCTCTTTTTTATTTTCAAAATCCCATTCAAATAGAGTTTGTAGAACTATGGACCTAGATAAATGTCGGTTGGACATAAAGAACAAAAGAAACTACTTGCTGACTTTTTTTACTTTCTTCTCGAGTTTCTCAATTTTAGCTGATAAATCTACTACTTTTCTCCCGCGGTAAGTGCCGGTTATTTTTGAAAGTCTGTGGCGCAAATGCACATTACCAGAGCTATCTTTTGAGAGAGCGGGCTTGGCCAATTTGTGATGAGATCTCCTGTTTTTGGTATGAGATCTCGTATGTCGCATTCGTACTGTCATAAAGCTACTTTAGCAGATTAATAGACAAAACAAAAGCCCCAACGCAAGCGCGTCAGGGCCATAAGAACCAAGGAAATTAATCTGAGTTAAGAAGAATTGATGCTTGAGTGAAGGAAATTAATGGCCTTTTTAAAAATCTCTTCATGAGAATGAAAGATCCAAGCCAATTCCTTTTCTGTGGCCCAGTACGGCTTAGACAACTTATCGCCATCATCGTCTATTTCCTCCTGTCGAAGCTGACCTGTGCAACTATCATAGGGAACCAAGAAGGCACACTTATTGTGACCAGGGCTTACCACCTTGTCCCAAATTCTAAGCGAGTTTCGGTGCGAGAAGCAGAGCCCGGTCTCCTCTTCCAACTCACGTTTACATGTGTCTTCAGTGGTTTCATCTGGGCATTCCTTGTTTGTACCACCCGGAAATTTTGTTTGTATCGATGTTAGTTTTCCAGTCCTTGGATCTTTCGAACGATAATCAATCACCAAAAACTTCCACTCCCCACTTTTTCTATCTAAAGCAAAAACAACTGCTGCCACAAAGTGTGTGTTCATTTAGCACCTCCATTTTTAAAGGGCGAAATCCACAGGATGTGAATCTCTACTTACTATTATACCATGCACTATGCTACTTTGTCAAACGCGCGTTAAAAAACTTTTGCGATGAATACTTTTTGGCCCATATTTTTTTATCGCTCTTATATGCGCCTTGGTACCATAACCCTTATGGATATCGAAATTAAACTTTGGAAACTTTTTTGAAAGACTGACCATTTTACGATCACGAGTGACTTTGGCCATTATAGAAGCTAGTGATATTACAGGAATCTTCTCATCCCCTTTCACTACTGTTTTTTGATATTTAAATCTTTCAGGAACTCTCAAACCTCCGTCTAGGAAAATTCTATGATTCTCTGACACATTGAGTGTAGATAAACCTTTTTTGATACCAAGATTGATAGCATAAGAAATACCTTTCTTGTCTATCACTTTCTCTGATATAAGGACGACAGTAAAATCAAGTAACCCACTTTTACGGGCCTCGAGAGCTGATTCAAACCATAATTCCCTATTACTCGCGGAGAGCTTTTTAGAATCTTTGATATTTTTGAAAAATCTTTTATCAAACTTTGACGGAATAGAAACTATACCTATAGCTACTGGTCCTGCTAGAGGGCCCCGACCAGCCTCATCAATCCCTACGACATGTTGCATTTTTACATTATAATACGCGTATGTCTCGATTCGTACACCTCCACTCTCACAGCCACTATTCCCTCCTTGAGGCCTTGCCAAAAATTCCAGACCTAGTCAAAAAAGCTAAGCTCTCTGATATGCCCGCCATTGCCCTAACGGATTCAGGCAATCTCTATGGCGCTATAGAGTTTTATAAAGAATGCAAAAAACAAGAAATCAAACCCATTCTCGGTGTTGATTTTTATGTCGCTCTACGAACACGACACGACAAGGAAGCGCGAGTAGACAATGAGCGCGAGCGACTCGTACTTCTCGCAGAAAATAATCTAGGGTATCAAAATCTCCTCAAACTTGTCACTGCTTCTTATCTAGAAGGTTTCTATTACAAACCCCGTATTGATAAAGAACTCATCGAGAAGCATCGTGAAGGACTTATCGCCATTCTGCCTGCCTCTACTAAAACTAATGTCGAAGAAAAGGTGAGGCATTACAAAGAAGTCTTTGGTCCAGACAAATTTTTTATTGAAATCACTCATCGTCCAGAAACAAGAGGCCACCAAGACCAGATGCAAGAAAGGCTCGCCTTAGCTACGAGAGAAAGGGTAGAACTTGTAGCCACTGGTGATGTTTATTATCTGGAAACAGGAGATAAACCCGCTCACAATACTCTACTCTCTATCCAAGGGAACCTGGGACAAAATATGGGAAATGGAGCCTTCGACAATGAAGAGAATGAGGATTTATCTTTCATCTCCAGTGAAGAAGCTAAAGAATGTTTCAAAAATTTCCCCAATGCTGTAGGAAATACAGAGAAAATTGCAGATAGATGCAATGTGGAACTTGAACTCGGCAAGTGGGTCTTCCCAAACTATGAGGTAGAAAGTGGTAAGTCTTATGACGATGAGCTCCGCGACATAGTCTATTCAGGTTTGAAGAAAAAAAACTTGGAGGAAACTCCAGAGATAACCGAACGTATTGAATATGAACTAAAGATCATCACCAATAAGGGCTACTCACCCTACTTCTTGGTTGCCGCTGATCTTCTGAATTATGCGCACAAACACAGCATCCTCACCAACACCAGAGGCTCGGCAGCAGGCTCTATGGTCAACTATCTATCAGGGGTAACTACTGTCGACCCTATAAAATTTGCCCTACCTTTCGAGCGTTTCCTAAACCCAGACAGACCTTCCCCACCGGATGTGGACCTTGATATCGCGGATGACAGACGTGACGAATTGATTGAATATGCTCGCAGTAAATACGGGGTGGACCATGTGGCCCAGATTGGAACCTTCGGTACCATGATGGCTCGTGGAGCAGTGCGAGATGTCACTCGCGCCCTCGGCTTTGGATACACCTTGGGGGATAGAATAGCCAAACTCATACCCATGGGGGCCCAAGGGTTCCCCATGACTATAAACCGAGCGATGAAAGAAAATCCTGATTTAAAGAAACTTTATGATACAGATACCGACACAAAAACTATTATGGA
>Ga0100379_10004422_pt1 | contig 12384 bp, 10 predicted proteins | sample CryGeymeta201503_FD_80418 | JGI IMG/M metagenome (GOLD analysis project Ga0100379, IMG submission 80418) | Groundwater microbial communities from Crystal Geyser aquifers in Utah, USA - Crystal Geyser metaG 2015-03 | ecosystem: Environmental > Aquatic > Deep subsurface > Groundwater | place...
CTATTACAATAATAATCGTTTCCAATGGAACAAAAAAAAGATGACTCCTGTTCAATACAGAAATCATCTTGAAGATTTATAAGTCCTTTTTTAAAAAATCTACTTTTTAGGTGGCAGATCATTGATGATAGGTTCCTTTAATTTATATAAGTCATTTTTCCTTTAATTTATATAAGTCATTTTTCTTTTAATTTTTCTACACTGGATTTCATAGTATGCATTCAATCTGACATACCAGTTTCTACTGATCCATCAATTTGATGTAAAACTCATTTTCTAATCATATTTGATATACTTGTGTTATTTACAAGTAATTCAGTAGCTAAAACTCTACCTTTACCATCTTTAGTTTTTAATAAATCTTGCCAAATAATTCATACTAATGAATCTGCTAATTGTGATCTAATATATTCCTTTTCATCTCATGGAAACATATCAACAATTCTAGCAACAGTTCTAGCTGCTCAAGAAGTATGTAATGTAGCAATAACTAAATTTCAAGTTTCTGCAGCTCTTAAAGCTAATCTAAAAGTTTCTAAATCTCTCATTTCTCAAATCATAATTACATCACTAGCTTGTCTTAATGCATATTTTAAACCATTTTCAAAACTTTTTGTATTTAATCATACTTCCCTTTGCTCAATTAAGGATTTATTATTATTGAAAACATATTCTATTGGATCTTCAACAGTAATAATATGTTTTGACATATTAGCTGAAATAGTATCAATCAATGCAGACATTGTAGTTGATTTACCAGATCAAACAGATCAAGTAACTAATAATAATCAATTTTTTCTTTTAATTAAATCAAGTAATTTCTCAGGTAATCATAAGTCTCTAAAACTTGGTAATTTAGTTTTAATTGGTCTAAATACAGCTCATGCTCAATTTTTAGCAAAAAAAACATTTACTCTAAATCTAGAATATCATTTTAAATCAATTGAGAAATCAAGTTCTAAGTTTTCTTTAAAAGAATTTTTTTGTTTTTCAGTCATTATAGATATAATTTGATTGTTTATTTCTGTTGCAGAAAAAACTTCATATTCATCTAAATAAATAACCTCTCAATAGATTTTTAAAGCTGGTTTAGCTCAAGAAGTAAGGATTATATCTGAGGCATCTCTTTCTAATGCAGATTTAAGTATTTGTACTATATTCATATAGTTAAATTATTAAAAATAATATTGTAATAATAATAACATAATTATAATATTATTCAAAATAATATAGTATTTTATAACAAAAATAATGAATAAAAAAGCTTTTTCATTAATTGAAGTGATAGTTGCTACAAGTATATTGTCTATAGCAGTGTTTTGAGTATACAAAATGATTGGTGAAAATTCAAAAATAGTTATAAATTCAAATAATTATTTAAATACTAGTTTATTATTCCCAATTATAGAAACTTGTATAGATAGTAATTGAATTACTACGAGTAAATATATAGATTTATGAATTGATTATAAATCTTGTAATTATTCAGATACTAATATTATAAATAAAATAGATAATATAGATTATGTATTATTTGCTGATATGAAAGATAATACACCTTCTAAAAGTAGAATTTGGGAGATAAGTGTATCATCAGATTATACAGCTACAAGCACATGAATATATATACAAAAAAAATAGAGAAGACTGCATTTCTTCCCTACTTTATATAATTTCAACTAATTCTTTTTGTTCAGAAGGTGTCATATAACCTACAAACTTCATAAAACTCATTTTTTCAGAATCAGTCATAACTTCTGATGATGAGATCTTATCTAAGATCTTTCAATCAATTTTTATATTTCTTCTTTTCATATTTTTTTATATTATATTAATAATACTTGTTATTAGGAGTTAGTTCTCCTCGTGAAGATAAATTAAATATACATATATATTATTCCATATATTTTATTGCTTGTCAAATATTCTATTTACTTTTTTACATTTTAATTTATAATTATGATTATACTTTGAATAGATCCTTGAACTACAACCATTGGTTTTGCTATAATTAAAAAGGAAAACAATAAATTTAAACTACTAGATTATTGAGTTTTTAAAACTACTCCAAAAATAGATTTATCACTAAAAATACTTGAAATTTGAAATGATATAAACTATATAATTAAAAAATATAATCCTAAAATACTTAGTGTAGAAAAATTATTTTTTCAAACAAATACAAAAACAGCAATAGATGTAGCTCAAGCTAGATGAGTAATAGTTTATGAATGAATAAAGAATAACATGAAAATTATGGATTATACACCTCTTCAAGTTAAAAAAGCAATAACTTGAAATTGAAAAGCAAATAAATTACAACTTCAAAATGCTATAAAAATCCTTTTTTGATTAAAAGAAATACCGAAACCTGATGATGCAGCTGATGCTATATGACTTGCATATATTTGAGCATTAAATTCAAAAAATCTTATTTAAATTGATTTATTAAATATTTTATTATAATAAAACTACTTAGAATATTTAATCTAAGGACCTAGCTTAATTCGAAGAGTGCTCAGATTCCGACACTGAGAGACGTTGGTGCAATTCCAACGGTCCTTGCCATATAAAACATTAAAAGTATTAATAAAATTATTAATACTTTTTTATTTGTATAAATTTTAAAAAATTTGACTTTTTTGTCATAAAAAACAATATTATTATATATATAAAAAACTTAATGTTATGAAAAAAAATAAATTACTTTTTGCTATTTCATCATTGTGACTTGGTCATGCAACTAGAACATCAGTTATTATAAATCATTTTTTAAAAAAATGATTTGATATTGATGTTATTAGTTATTGAAATGCACTAAATTTTTTAAAATCAGAATTTAATTGTAAAAAAATAAATTTTATTGAATTTATAGATTATCCACATTTAGAGAGATGAAAATGAATGAAATTTTATTATTATCTTGTTTTAGATTTAATTAAAACAAATATTATAATAAAAAAAGAAAATAATTTTGTAAAAAATCTATGAAAAAAATACAATTTTATTTTTTCAGATTGAAGGTATTGAGTTTATTCTAAAAATATTCCTAGTTTTTTACTTAGTCATCAATTAGATTTTATAATGCCAAAATGACTTAATTTTTTCTCTCATATAAGTAATTATTTCAATTATAATTCATTTAAAAAATTTGATAATATATTTATACCTGATTATGAAAATAAAAATAATTGTCTTGCTTGAAAATTATCTCATCCAAATTGGATTAAGAAATTAAATCATAGTTATGTATGAATAATTTCATCTTTTAATGAATCAAAACAAGAAAAAACTGAAAAAATAGATTATCTTTTTACTATAAGTTGATATTTAGCAGAATACAAAGATGATTTTATAAATAAATTATTAGAACAATCAAAAAAATTACCTTGAAAAAAAGTTTTTATACTTTGAGATACAAAAAATAATTATAAGAAAGAATTAGAAAACAATATAACTATTTATTCATTCGCTAGTTGAGATTTAAGAAAAAAATTATTTTTAAATGCTGAAATTATTATTTCTAGAGCAGGTTATACAACTATTATGGATTTAGTTGAATTAGAAAAAAAAGCCATACTTTTCCCTACTCCAAATCAAACTGAACAAGAATATTTAGTTAAATTTTTAAGCAAAAATAATTTTTATGTTTTTTGATGAAAAAATAGTAAATTACAAGAATTAGTAAAAAAAGTAGATAATTCAAATATATATAACACTAATAATAAAACTAAATCTTCTTTAGAAAAAATAGAAGAAATAATATCTAAATACAAGTAAAATGCTTGATTATGCACTAAATTTTTATAATAATTATACAATAATTTTTTATATATTGCTTATTATTACTGTAATACTTGAATGACCAATAACGATATTAACACTAAGTTTACTATCGACTACTTTTTGATTTTCATTTATTTTTGTTTATATTTTTGCTATTATTTGAGAATTATTTTGAGATATATTACATTATATTTTATGAAGATTTTTTAAACAAAATTTATTTAAAAATAAAAATTTTAAACTCTTAGAAAAAACAGAAGAAAAACTAAAAAATCATTCTCTTTTTGATAAATTGATTGTTATAAAATATACTCCACCAATCACAAGTATATGACTAATTTATCTATGATATAGTAAGGTAGATTTTAAAAATTTTCTAAAAAACATAGTTATTTTTTCTATTATAAATTGATTTTTAATCACTTTTATTTGATTTTATTTTTGAAAATATTTTGTCAATAAAGATGATTTTAAATACTTGATAATTTGACTTTTATTTTCATTTTTATTGTTATATTTTTTAATAAAAATGATAAGCTCTTATTTAATAAAAAAAGTTTTAAATGATAAATAATATACCAAAAATTATTCATTATTGCCGGTTTTGAAAATGAAAAAAATCTGAAAACATGATAAAATGTATAGAATCATGGAAAAAATATTGTCCAGATTACGAAATAATTGAATGGAATGAAGATAATTTTGATATAAATTCTCTTTATTATACAAAAACATTTTATAGAAAAAAAAAATGGGCTTTTGTTGCTGATTATGTTAGAATATATGCTTTATATAATACTTGATGAGTGTATTTTGATACAGATATTGAAGTCTTAAAAAATATAGATCCATTAATTAAAAATGAAGCCTTTACATGATATCAAGATATATTTAGTATTTGATGTTCAATTATTTGAGCAAAAAAATGAAACACTATACTAAAAGAAATCCTTGATTTTTATCAAACTAAAAAAACAAGAATTATTTTACCAAATTTAATTAATAAAATATTTAAAAAATATATTTCTATTAAATATACTTGAAAAAATATCAAAATAAAAGATTTTACTATTTATACAAAAGATTATTTTTATCCTTTTGCATATTTTGAAAAACCTGAAGATATGATGATAACAGAAAATACATATACTATTCATCATTATGATGCAACTTGGTTACCAAAGATAATTACAAAAATATTTTTTCCTATTATTTGATTTATAGCAATAAAAATAAAAAATAAAAACCGTTAAAAGGTTTTTATTTTTTATTTTTATTGCATTGATAATAAATCAGATATAGCTATAGTAGCAACTCAATATTCAGTAGTACAATCAACTAAATATCAATCAAATTCACCATTATCAACTAGATGTTCTACTCATGATCTTACATAATTTATATAACTTAAAAGTTTTCAGTTAAAAGATACTAAAAAATCTTTAGAAGCCATTACATTTCTTCATTCTAAAATAACCTTAGTTCAAGCTAATACTAAAAAATCATTTTGCATAAAAATGTTAAATTAATTGTAAATAATATAATTATTAATATTAATAATATAATATATTACAGTATTGTCAAATTTATAAAATGAAAGAGAAAATAAAAAAGAGCTTGGCTCTTTTTTATTTTCTCTACTATTCAGCAGATATATCTAATCAAACACTAGTATTTAACTCGATTTGTTCTTCTAATAATTCTTTTAAAGCAATAATTTGTGCCATAATTTTATCTTTGTTTTCTTGAGTTATTTTACTGTTATTTTCAATAATAGTAATAACACTATCAACTTTTGATAATACTTTTTCTATATTAGCTTCTTTTACTTTTGGTAAACCATTTCAAAGTTTAGTAGAAAGTTTATCTTTATAAGTAGTAACTTTATCATTTAAAGTACCTCTATATTCAATTCTAGCATCAATATTTGAATCAATTAATTCAAAATTTTGTTTTAATAATTCTAATCTTTTAGTTAAAGTATTTTTAACTTCAGTATCAGTAATTAAACTAATAAGTTTTTCATTGTATGCAATTCTAATATTTTGTAATTCTAATCTTAATTCTTTAACTTTTACAATATCTCAAATATTTGTTTTAATTTTTTCTTCCAAAGCTTTAACATCGGCTCTAAAAGTTTCATCTAATGTTTTAACTTCAGTAATTAATTCAGGAGTTAATCATTTTAAAACACTTTTTAATGAAAATTCAGTTTTAATTTCAGATCTATTATCTTTTAAATCTTGAAGATTAGTAGAGATAACTTCTTTTTTTTCGTTTCTAATTTCTTTTATATCATTTTTAAAAACTTTTATATCTTCTCTTATTCAAGACCTTGTTCTAACTTCTTTCATATCATCCATAATTCAAGAATCAGATTTAGATCTTTCTAATTCCATTTTTTCTTTTATTCAAGAATCAGATTTAGATCTTTCTAATTCCATTTTTTCTTTTACTCAAATAGTATTTCTAATCATAGGTTTAGCTTCTACAGAAACATCTGCTTTAACTTCTGTTGTTGTAGACATTGATTCTTCTTCTTCGTTTGCATTTGATATTCAAAATGACAAAACTATTAATAAAACAATTGCTAGGTAATTAGATTTTTTCATATTAAATATGTTAAAAAATAAAGTAATTACATCTAAATTATAACTAGAAAAAAATAAATATAAAGATTTAATATAAAAACTAAATTGACATAGCTACAACAAATTTTATAATAAAATAAGCTATTATTAATAAATAAAATATGTACAAAAAATTTATCTCTTTTATTGTTATCCTATGTTTAATAATTAACAATTTTATGTTTTTTAAGTCATATGCAAGTGATACAAATTGATTAAACAATCCTTGGAATTATGAAAAAGCTAGCCATTTAGCTAGAAAAACTCTTTTTTGAGTTGATTGAGATAATGTAAAAAAACTTCTAGAAACTTGAAGTGCTGAAGCCGCTGTAAATTCATTATTCCCTTCTGTACAATGACCAAATAGAACTGATTTTGAAAATAAACTAAATAGTGTAATAAGCTGAACTGGTTTTAATATCTCAAACTGAGATAATATGAAATCATATTATTTACAAAAAAATTGATATGATCCATATCAAGCTAAAGCAAAATTATTTACATTATTTGAAGATATTTTCTCAGTATATGTAAATAATAGTCAAGATATAACATATATTGATGTTGAAAATAATCATGATATGCTTTATAAATATACTTTATGAAGTTATAAAGATATGATAAAAAGAAATCTTTATAATAATTGAGAATCATGAGATTATGCGCTTTGAAAATTTCTTGATTTATTTAATCAAAAAACTCCAAATTCTCCAAATGAAAACTATGCTAGAGAAATAATGCAATTATTTTTAATGCTAGAATATATTCCTTGAAAATCAGCAGAAAATTGAGATAATAGAAACTATAGTGAAGAAGATGTAAATGCACTAGCAAAAATATTGGTATGATTTGAAAGTGATGAAAATACACATAAAATCACATATAATAATACAATAAATACAAATCAAAAAATAAAATTTTTAGATTGAAATTTAAAAACTTGAGATAGTTTTCCTTTTTATGATGTAAATACTTGAGAAATAGATGTTCAATTATTAAAAAATCCTATTTCTTGAAATAATTGATTAGCTGACAATATAATTGACTACATATTTTCAAAAAGAGAATACGAAATATCAATGTTTTTAGCAAATAGATTCTATAAGTTTTATATTGATGAAAACCCTAGTAATTCTGATTTAACTTTAATTTCAAATAAATTACTTTGAAGTAATTTTGATATTTATACAACTATAAAATGGTTACTTGCAAGTGATATGATGTATAGTGAAAAATCTATGAATTCTATTATTTACAAAAATCCACTTGAATTAGCACTTTGAACTGCAAATATTTTTTGATTAAACTTTGAAAATTTAAGAGTCTCAAGTGTTGTGAATCTTTGATGGAATCCATATTACCCTGCAAGTATATTTGGTAGGGATTGATTTGATGAAAATTGAGCATTTTATACAGCCTATACTGAAACTCAATGGGTAAATGAATCTAGTTATATCATAAATTCGCTAGATACTACAAAATTAATACCTGATAAAATTTATCTTACTCCATATGCTTGAGATGATAAAGAATTTCAAAATATATTGTATAGCAACAAAAGTGAATTATTAAATCTAAAAACTTGAACTTGAAGTTGATTAAGCTGAATTGTAAATTTGATAAATTTTGATATTAAAGAAACAAACAATAATCCTATAATTATAAATACTTGAAGTGTTGATTTCAATGATTTTTCTATTTCTATAAGTAATAATGAAAAAATAGAAATAACTAATTGAAAACTTGATTATAAAAACTCAAAAATAAATATTATAAATGGTACTTATATAAAAGATTGAATATCAAAAAATATTTATTGAACTGCAGATATTGATTGATTTTATTTAATTCAAAAAGATTTTACAAACGAATGACTTGTAACATATTTAGAAGATAAATTATATTTAGATAGAAAATTACCTATTGATATAAAAAATAAACTTATAAAATTTATAAGTTTTGATGATAAATGAGTCCCTGTAACTATGAATTTAACAAATAATAATTATAAAAATTATTATATAAAATGATTAATTAATTTGATGTTAGCACAACCTGAGTACGTAATGCAAAGTTGATATGATTTAGCAGAAGATGTTAGCAATACATTGAACACAAATTTTATAAATAATAATTCTAAATTAATTATAATAAAAGCATCTGGTTGACTTGATTATTTACATGCAGTTATTCCAAAAGATGAATATAGCGAATATATGGATAATAGATGAACTTGAGCTTTGGTATGAAATGAAATTCTAAGTTTAGATGATGATTATTATATAAATGCAAAATTAGAACCATTTAAACAATTATATGATTCTTGAAATCTGAAATTAATAAATAGAGTTTGAACTCCTGATAATTCTAGATGACATGATACTGCTTCTCAAAAAATAACTTCAGTTGATAATTCTTCTGATATCTTAGATGATTGAATAATATGAAACTTCATTAAAGATGAAGATTATACAAAAACAATAGTTATGTGATGATATAATCCTTTGATATTTAGATGATGAAATTATTTAAATATTTGAACAAATGCATATTTTAATATGTATGATAGTACAAATGCAGCTTTTAGAATACATAAAAGAGATTTATTAAAAGATATTTTAGATAATAGAACTTATCCTTGAAATGCAAAAAATGTATTTAAAAATGCTGTTACTATAAGTAATGTAGCTTTATATTCATATAATGCCTGATGAAAACCAGGTTCATGATACAATATGACTGATAATTTCATATTTTTGGAATCAATTTTTGATTCAAATATTTCAAGTATTGCTAGAATGTGAGCTGATTGATGATATGATACTCATGGAAATCAAAAACAAGGATTAAGTGATAATTTAGAAAAAGTAGCACAAAGAACAGCAGATTATTTTAATAGAGTTAAAGATAAACAAGATGTAACTATAGTTATATTTTCAGAATTTTGAAGAACACTAAAAATGACTGGTTCAATGTGAACAGATCATTGAAAATGAGGTTGAATGTTTATTATTTCTAATAATAAAGATGTACTTCAAAATCTAGATAAAAAAGTATATTGAAATCTATCATTTAAAAATTGATACGAAAATTGGTTATGAGTTTGAATTGATTATAGAGCTGTTTATTATAGCTTGATGAAATTTATATACAAACAAGATATTAGTGCAAAATTATGAGCAGTATATGATATAAACAATTATATAGATACTACTTGACCAAAAGTTGAATTACTTAATAAAGAGTTTGAAAATATAAATACTACTAGAACAAAAGTTAGATTCAAATTTAAATTAGATGATACCAATTTTAAACCAGATCAAGCATCATATATAAAAATACAATACTGAAAAGATATAAATAATTTATACAATGAATCTCAATACAATATATCTAGATATATGAATGTTTGAGAAAACGCTATAAATCTATATTTAAATAACATTGATTCAAAAACTAATTATTTTTATAAAATAACTATTTATGACAATCAATACAATACTACTGTTTTAGAATGAAGTTTTGTTTCTCCAGAGATTAAAAATAACACTGATATAGTTTCATTGAATACAGATACAAGATTAATGAAATATAACAATACAAATGTATGATTAAATCTTGGTCTAATAACAAGTACTTCTAGTTGAATATTATTATGAAGTAAAACTGAAGATAAAGATATAATTTGAGATGATTGATTAATTTTAAAAACAAATAGTTGAACATATATAACAACATTGAGTTCAAGTTCGACTTGAACAATTTGGAATTGAGGTTTCACAGTTCCCTATGAAATTAATAAAGATTTTTTCATATCAAAAACTAGTAAATATAATTGAGATTTATTATCAACTTTAAATATAGATAAAATAATAAAAGTTTGAGCAGATAAATTAGGTATATCAATGGATTTAAATCAAGATGCAATAATAAAAATACCAAATTTAGACGCAAATAAAAAATACAGCGTTATATATTCGCAAGATTGAGAAAACTGGAATAAAGTTTCTGATGCAAATGTAGTTAAAACATGAACTAATTTAGATTTAAAAGTAAATCATTTTACATATTTCGCTTTAGTTGAAGTTGATAATACTTGAAAAGTAATTGTAAATATTCCTGTTGATTCATGAAATTCTTCTAGTTCTAGTTCAAGCTCATCTGGTTGAAGTTCTTCTAGTAGCTCATCTAGTTCATCAGGTTGAAGTTCGACAAGTTCTAGTTCTGGTTGAAGTTCTAGTTCAACTAGTAGTTCTAGCTGAGGTTGATGATCAATATTAAGACAAGATATTTGTAAGTATTGAGATTTTTCTCCTAGTTATTATGATAATTCTTGTTGAGTTGATCCAGATGAACAACTATCTAAGATGTGATTAGGTGAAACTGATGTTTATAGATTAGAACAAAATATAGAAAAAGAAAGAGAAATTACTGAACAAAAAGATAATTTATATAACAATATAATTAAAAGTACTCCAGAATTACAAAATAAAGATAGTATAATATCTACTCTTTTAGATAAAATTTCATATATACAATTAGGAAATTTTAAACTAACAAATATAAAATGATCAGGGATAAATGAAAGTGTTAAAAAAATATGAGAATTTATTATTTCTCAAAATTTTAGTATAGCATCAACACAATTATTAATTGATAATTTAAATGATTTAGTAGTTTATGTTTCTATGTATAAGGTTTGAAATCTTGATTCAGATACAAAAGCACTTGTGCTTAAAAAAATAAATGAAACAGTTAGAGATTTCAGTACAAATTTTAAAAATTCTAGAAAGAAAATAAAAAAAGTTGTAAATAATGATGATAAAACTCCAAATAATAATACAGTTGAAAATACAAATACAACAAGTACAAATACTGTAAAAAATACAATAAAAGAAGCTCCTATTGTAGAACAAAATGAAACAAAATTAAAAAGTTTACAATTTAGAGTAAATATTGAAAATATATATTTAAAAGCAGATCCATATTGGGTAAACAATGTTTGAATTCTTGAAAAGTGAGATATAGTTGAACAATTAACTCAAATACATGAAAAATGATTTTTTATGATAAAAGTTATAAAAGCAAAAAACTTAAAAGAATGAACTACTTGATATATATTTAGTAAATATCTTTCAAAATAAAAAACTCTGGTAATCCAGAGTTTTTTATTTATAATCAAGTTAATAAAAGTAATAAAAAAATAATGAAAAAAATATTAATTTCATTTATAATATTTTTGTGAGCATTTAACACTACATTTGCTCATCCTCTTGATATTTCTGTTAGCACAGCAAATATAAAATGAAATATTGTATATATAAGTACATATTTTCATAGTTTTGAGATAGAATATTTATTAAAAAATAATTGAATAAATCCTGATTGAGTAATAGATTATTTTGAAAATGAAAACATAATAAAAAAATACATAAAAGAAAATATAGCATTATCAAATAATAACAAAGATTGTGAATTGTGAGACATAACTATAAATAGAGATGAAACTTACAATATATTAACAAATTGATTATCAAGTGATTATAGTTTTGTTTGTGGTGAAAATATATCGAAATTTAATTTATTTTTCAATTATTTTTCAGAATTTAAACTTCAAACAAATAGGATTACAATATATGATTTAACAAACTGAATAAGTAATTTAAGACCAATAATATACAAGGTTCTTACACCAAAAATACAAGATTTAAATCTAGATTTAAAAAACTTAAATGTAGTTAGAATTGATAATGATAACGATTGATTATCAGATGAAGAAGAAAAAGTTTATTTAACAAATCCAAACGAAATAGATACTGATGGTGATAATTATACTGACAAAGAAGAAATCGATTTCTGATGGGATGCATTAAATATAGAGTTATCGCCAGGACAAGAGTATAGAGAAAAACTTGATGTAGAATTAAGTAACAAAAAAATTGATGAGTTAGAAAATATAAATAAAACA
>Ga0100379_10004437_pt1 | contig 12349 bp, 13 predicted proteins | sample CryGeymeta201503_FD_80418 | JGI IMG/M metagenome (GOLD analysis project Ga0100379, IMG submission 80418) | Groundwater microbial communities from Crystal Geyser aquifers in Utah, USA - Crystal Geyser metaG 2015-03 | ecosystem: Environmental > Aquatic > Deep subsurface > Groundwater | place...
CCCCGGACGCCCACCGGCGTTCGCGTCGTTGACCGCCTGAAGGGTCGTGTCGCCCATCCGGCGAACGGTCTTGGTGTCGGTCCCACGGATGGAGTGCATCGACACGAACTGGCGCATGATGGAACGCTTGGCGATCTGTGCATCGACAACACCGCCGTATTCCTCGATCATGTCGTTTCGGTCGAAGGAACTGATTTGGTCAACCATGATAGGTTCCTTTACTGAGTGTGGTATTCTTCAGGCGATCTCTCTCAGATGCCCTGCTTCTTCCCTGCGTTGCGCTGTGCACGCAAGGCGTTGAACTCGGATTCGGACGCACCACGCCGGTACAGCCGATCAAGCTGCTCACCGTACTCACGGCGAGTGATCCCCTTGACCGTGGTAGTGGCCTTGGTGTCAGGAGTGACCTGACCCTTGCCAGCCGCGAGTGCGGTGTTCTTGGGGTCGCTGTTGTAGCGGGAGATGATCTCGTCCGCTGCGAACTTCGCCTGACGCCCGCCCTTGTCGAGCATGGCACGGAGTTCGTCCAGTTCTGCGGCGTCCATCTTGGCAGTGGCCCACTTGGTGGCCTTCTTCCAGTTGTCCTCGCCGCCAGCCGCCTCGTGGACGACCTTGGTGACTTCCTGCAACCGAGCCTTCTCGCGGCTGGTGACAGTCTCGAAGCCCGCCATGATGAGCGTGGCCTTGGTCTTGCCGACAGCCTCGATCAGCTTGTCACGGTCCACGAGGGACGGGTCCATCTGCTCCCGAGCCTTGCCGAACAGTTCCAGCGCCGTCTCCGGGGTCATGCCCGAGTTCTGGATCAGGGTGAGGGTGGACTTCCCGACTTCATCGTTCCCCGGATCACCCCACACGGAGGTGTCCAGTTCCTTGTCGTCGTTGTCATCCTCGTCCTCGTCCTCGTCCTCACCGTCCTTGGCAGCAGCGGCGTCGGTCCGCTCCTTGTTCGACGGGGCAGGGTCGCCGGTGTTTCCGTGGTCGGGCTGCTGGCCCTGCGCGGCACCAGCGCCCTTGTCCTCGTCGTCATCAGCCGGGGAACCCCCACCGGGAGCGGCGTTGCCACCAGCCGGGGTCACGTTTCGCAGATCGGTCATTCTCTCTCCTTACTTTCCAGATGCAGCCTTGCTTGCCACCTGAACTTCGCCCTGCTTCTGCATGAGGCGTTCTTCTTCGGCAAGTTGGGCGTTACGGTTCGCAGTCATCTCGTCCTGCGTGAACAGGAAGTCCTCTGCGGACACTCCGCGATTACGGAAGATGAAGGTTGCGAACTTCAGTGGGTTGAACGCAGCCCGGATTTCCTGCGGAACTGCGTCGAGCATCTGAAGGTCCGTAACGGCCAGCCGGAGTGCATCCAGCTTTCCTTCTCTGCTCAGGCTCTCCAAGCCCGTCACGACAGTCGTCTCGAAAGCCTGCTCTCCATTCGGCAGGTACGAGTTGAAGTCGATTTGAGCCAGTTGGTACTCGGCTTCCTTGCGCTGCCAGTCGAGTGCGAGGCGGCTGTACAGCCCACCAAACGCGCTCTCGATCTCGCGGGCGAAGAAGCGGATTTCTTCTGCGGTAACACGCTCGGCATCGCGAACGCCTGCACTCGACAGTAGAAACGCTTGCGCGAGTTCCCGTTCCAGCTTGGCGATTGCCTCACCGATGAACTGGACCTCGACAGCGAACTTGAACTGAGGGACAGTGATGTCGCCTTCCTTACCCGGCAGGTACTCGCCCCGCTTGGCATTGTTCCAAGCATCCACGTCGAAGCTGCTCGTGTCGTTCACGAGGAACTTGATGTCTGCCGCCACGCCGATCAGGTCGATCATGGCTTCGGTCATCACGTCGATGTTGTGGAAGCTGACCGAGTAGTCCTCGACCAGACCACGACCGTAGTGGTCTCCCCGGCCAAGGTTCCAAGTCAGTACGAGGCAAGGGAAGTCCTCGTCCTTGTAACTGGTCTTGGCCTTTTCCAGTTCGATCTCGTCCACGGCTTGGCGCATGTGCCACTTGCCGCCCTCGTGCCAGTAGTACGTGTACAGTTCGACAGGGCTGTCGTCCTGATACTTCTTCGACTTGGCGTTGGCTTTCAGTTGCTCGCGGAGGTCCTCGTCCAGTGCACCGTACAGCTTGCAGTCCCGAAGGATGACTTCGCGCAGCTTACCACTGATCTCCCGAGAGACGCAGTAGTCGCGGATGCTGTAGACCACCCGGTTGTTGTCGGGCAGGCGGTAGATCAGGGCGTTGCCCGTCACGATCTTAAGGCTGACTGCGGCCACCGCCACCGGGCGGTAAGAAGTGAGGTTCAGGTTCCGCATTGCTGCGTTCTCTGCCTCGATCAGCCCGGCGTCGAGCGCCTGCTTTTCCTCGTCTGAGGCTTCAGCGAAGAACTTCCGCTTGGCCTCGGGTGTCAGCGTGACTGCGAAGAACGGCTTGTCGTTCGGGAACATGGTGTCCACGATGCGGTGCGACAGGTGGTTGACCAGTCGAGCGCCAATCGCGACGTTCCCCTTCTCGCTTTCTTCCGGGTTGTCCGTCCGGGCGTTGCCCTCGTGCGGGAAGATCGAGGGCACCGTCCACCGTGCGTACTGTTCGCATCGGTCGAGCAGGTCTCCCTTACGCCCGTCGAGGGCCATCCAGTGTCCAGCGAGGCTGGTGCCCTCGCGGATCATAGTCCAACCCTCCGCGATGCGCGGCTAGACTGACCAATTCCGCCAACGGGGCGCGGAGTTCCCACACCGCCGACACGAGCACCGACCGACCCGGTCCTGCTCGTCGCACCGCCTTGACCCGCACCAGCAGTGGCAGTGGGTGCAGCGCCTTCACCGCGACCGAGGCGGATGTCCGCTCCGGTCTCGTCTCGGGCGGCGTCCAGCCCTGCACGCTCCCGCGCTTGCTGTTCCTGTCGGTTCAGTCGCGCAACCTGCTGACGCGCGGCCTTCTTCTGCTGATTGACGCTGTACACCGTGGCCGCAGCACCGACGACCGCAGCGCCAATGATAGCGGCAGTGGTAAATGCTGCCATAGCACGTCTCCTAGAGTAAGAGCCTGTGGCTCGTTTCGATGGAAGTGTATCCCCGGCGCATGAGCACCCGTTCAACACCAGCGTTGACCTCAAGTGTGGTCATCCGCACTTCGTCCACTCCAAGTTCCCTGCCTCGGTGCTCGAACGCATCAAGCAGTCTGAGACCGTCACGGCCCTCGGAGTACCAAGCCGTTTCCACCAGCACTTCCCAATCCCGACATGGGTCGGAGATGTGGACGCCAGTGATGGCTCCGGTGTCCGTCCGAAGTACGACGCCCTGTTCTGCCACGATCAGCCCGGTTAGGTAGTTCACCAGCTTGTTGAGGTTGAGCGGTATTCCGTAGTAACGGTCGTTGAAATGTTCCGCCTTCTCGATGAGAAAGGGGATGTCGTCCACTGTGCAGTCACGTACCTTTGTCACGACGCAACTCCCTTATGAGCCGGGTCGAAGTGGACATGACGAACTCCGGGCCGAGTGTCCTGCCGAGTATCTTCAGCAGATCAGCCTTCGCTCGCTCATAACCGATATGGTACACGGTCGATGTCTCACTCAGTTCCGCAGGTTCCAGTGCTGCTAGGAGTTGGATCATAACCTGCCGGTCAACCAACGCCTTTCCTGTGATGGAAGTAAGGTCTGTCATTCAGTCTCTCCTTCTGAATAGTAGATAGAGATAATCCTGTTATAGATTACCTGTATATACTATCCATATATAAACTAGGTGTATATTACAGCCAATAACATTGGATATACAGATACCGGGGTAGCTTTCAGGCCGCACTAAGCGACTATACACTACCCCGGCATCCGAGACCCAGCGGGAGAGAACGCCCTTGTCTATATGTGTGGAACTCGTTTATCCAAAGAAATACAAGGACTTACGAACCCCTTCCAGATCGAGCGTCCCGGTCTCAGGTAGGTCCGGTAGGGTGATCCCTGTCCGTTCCTCCTGCTGAAGTTTGAACTCCGAGAGCACGCTGTGCTGCGAGTGCAGCTTCACGAACTGGTCTCGGATGATCTCGTGCCACTCGTCAACATGACAGGCGTGAACTCCGAAGTCGTCGTGGATCATGGCGAAGCTGGTGATGCCTCGTCGTGCTCCCTCGCTGACTACCATGTGCATGTGCGTGGCGTCTACGCTATGCACAAGGTTCGGGCTGGAACCCGATGCAGCCTTGTACATATCGACGCCGGGCATCTCCTTCTTGATCTGAAGTGCGATCCTTCCTCCGATCTGCGCCTCTACACGCTTGACCGAGGTATTTGGTGCGAACTGCACCATCGGAAAGCCCAGCGGCGTGGTGTAGATCAGAGGCTCGTCTGCCTTCGCTAGAACTCTGGCGCACTTCTGCATCCAGTCCATAGCCGCCCGTGCTGCCACGACGACCTCTCCGATGGACTTCCAAAGAAGCTGGGACAGGAACACGCTGTGCTTGAACGCGGTGTTCTTCGGGAAGAAGTCGATCCGCTGTTCCAGATACCACCCGTACACCGACTGCGTGCACGTCTGAAGCGTCGATCCGTAGGGCAAGGTCATCACCGGCTTCTTCGCCAGCTTCCGGCCCATCTTGCCGTCCGACACCTTCTTGAACAAGGCCATCCAGTTCGCCGCGAGTGTGTAGTGCTCGTGCTCAGGGTTGGTCAGCAGTGCTCGCAGCTTGTCGGTGGCGACATCAGCCACATCCTGATAGATGTCCGAGGGTCGTCCAGCGGGAGTGAGGTTGACAGACTGTCCTCCCATCGGATCACGGAGCATTGCAGAGAAATGCTGTAGTCCGTTGCAAGACCCGTCAAGAGCGATTGGCAGTCTCGACACAAACCGTGCAGGGCCTCCGCTGGTATGAACAGCAGCCGCGTACTCCATGCACCATGCAAGGAACTGATAGGGCTTGTCCGCACCCTTCCAAGTATCTGTGTTCCCCAGCGGGTCAAGCCCTGCCGCGATGATGGCAGAGGCTCGATCTTGAACCCAGCGAACTCTGCCGTCGTAGTCGTCCTTGTCGTATCCATACTTGTTCGCTCCGTGCACTTGGAACCAGTACCAGCCTCGGTCGCCAAGTGGTTTCGCTTCTCCGAAGTGCAGCAGCGCCTTGGACACATCCGATCCCTGCGGGCTTACTCCATTCGTGGTGCTGTAGGTCCGACCCCGGAAGTCCAACTGGTAGACCATCCAGAGTAGGTCGATCTCCTGCATCCGGGCAGCGAGACGCATAGCGCGAACCACAGCCATCAGACCGGCTTTACGCTCTGTCTCAAGACCGTGCAGTGTACGCGCTTCCGCCTTCCACTCATCGAAGCGCAGCTTGTCGAGGCCGTGCAAGTCCTTCGGAGCCTTGCCCTCGGGGATCGGCGCTGGCGGTATCTCGAAGGGCTGCGACCGCGGCATCCCGATCTCAAGTCCCCTGTTCCAGACTTCGCGGACGACCTCAAGCAAGGGCTGGTTTATCTTCCAGCTTGTCCGCTGCATGGCGTTCACGCTTTCAAGGATCACGGGCATCGCCGCGCTGTCGAGAAGCGGTGCCTGCGTGTCGCGCTGCTGTCCTGCCCGCGTCTTTACGAGAGGGGTCAGCCCGGACATGCGGCTCGTGTAGAACCCGCCGTCCTTCCAGCCGGTCCAGTCCCGAGGCTCGATGATGCACGGCATCCTGTCGGGCAGCATGACCTCGACACTCTGGTCATGCTTCTCAATCCACTCGATGACCTCGGCGCTAGGGCTGAACTGCACTGCCCCGTTGATCTTCTTCCGTTCGATCAGATCAGAGGCTACTTCAGAGCAGGTCAGCAGTAGCAGGCCGACGCCGATGTGCGTCTCGTTGGTCCACGACACCCACTCCACGCCTTTCTCGGTCATGGTGTTCACGAGGACGCGGTGTCTGTGCCGGTACTGCGTGGACTTTCGGCTGTCCAGATCGCGCTGAACCGCGTTGTAGTATTCCGGCAACTCGATCTCGAACTTGCTGAAGCGCAGTTCGTCCTCCACCATCTTGCCTACCGACGCTGCCACTTTCTGAACGGTGGCAGGCTTGTGGACGCACTCAACGACCTTGGTCAGAACGAACAGGGCCAGCTTATCGGGATCAACTCCGCGTACCAGCTTGATGTACATATTGCGTTGTTTGGTGTTGTTCACTCGTTCGGTGATCTCTGCACTGACCTGCGAGAGATAAACCCGCAGGAGCCGGGCACCAGCAGAAGTGTCAGCGAACCGCTCACTGTCCTTGGCCTTCTGTTCCTGTACCCGGAAGCGGGACACGCCAAGCGCGGTCATGTCGCGCTCCCACTTCTTCTGCTCACTGATCTCGGGCATTTACTTCTCCTTGAGTGCAGCCCTCTTTTCGCGGGCCTTCTTGTTCCGCGCGAGGCGCTTCTCAGCTTCGGTCTTGTGCGTCGGGTGCCAGACCCCACCGTGCTGCGGCTTCTCATGCCGTCGCCAGTAGGCAACCAGCCTCTCGATCCACTCGATCTCCGACATGCCGTTCCGGGCACGACGAGCAAGGTTGAACACCTTGCCTTCGATCCCGTTGCAGTTCAGGCAAAGCACGTCCCTGATGAACCCGGTCTTGTGGTCGTGGTCGAGGACTGGTCGCTTGTCCTTCAGCGTTTTCATCCGCCCACCACAAAGTAGGCAGGTGTAGTTCTGCTTCTTCAGCAGTATGTCCCGCGCTGGTGAGACCTCAGTCGTCTTGAGACGCCGGTTCTCCATGCTGGAGCCTTTCCTCGTACTTGCCGATCCAGAACATATATTCCTCGTTCAGTTCCTCGGGATCAGCGTAGAGCATGTCGTCCGCGTCAGCGGTGCCGTTCATCACGGCCATGTAGTGCTTGTGCACCGCCGAAGCGACCTCCTTGATCTCTGCTGCACTCAGGTGGTCCGTCTCGTAGTGCGTGTCCGTTGTCATTTCTTGATGACCTCCTTGAGCCAGTGCAGCACATCGTTCTCGTCAGAAGTTCGCCGCATCCACAGCAGCTTCATCTCGGAGAACAGGGCTTGTGTCGGGGTGACGACCTCGCCGGTGCGCCAGTGGGTGAACTCGTACCCGTGGTCCTTCACCAGCCGCTCGTAGCAGGCTTTCACGGTCTCGAAGCACTCCCGATCATTCCGGGCGTCCTTCAGCAGAGCGTAGGTGAGCACGGGTCCGCACTTCTTGGTCTTGGCCGTAAGTTGCGCCAGCTTCTTGTCCAGCTTGTCGGCCACCGCCTTGTCGTGCGTGGCGATCCACTGAGCATACGTGTCGCGGTACGCTGCGGTGCCACTGTACGTCTGCCACATGATGCCGGGACACTCGGGAAGTCCGCTGATGTTGTCGGCAGCATCTCCCATGAGGCACTGCGCCCAAAAGAACTTGGTGCCTCTCCCGACGACCTTCTTGCTCGACTTGCTGTCGTCAATCTCGATGAACCCGAAGTGGTCGTCCTGCCGAGTGATCGCGTAGGTCCGCATGTCCAGCTTCAGTCCGGGCACCATGTACAAATCCTTGTCGGCACTGCACAGGATGGCGTTCTCGAAGTCGGCGTACAGGGCTTGCGTCATGCCATCGTCAGCTTCCTGCTGAGTGTGGTTGCGTCCCTCGAACACTCCGGTGGTGTCTCCGACACCCGATCCGAGGAACTCCCGAATGGCGTCCAGATGCTCAGGCCGGTTGTCCCGGTCTGCGCGGTTCGCTTGGTAGGGCTTCAGGATCGCAGTACGATCTCGGCCACCCTTGTTCGACTGGTGCGTGGTGTGCAGCACGGCTCGCTCAGCACCAGCCAGACGACGAATGTGATCCACAGCCTGCTTCGTATTGTGCAGCATGTCCTCGTAGGTTTTGCGGGGCGTTGGATCGTCGTGGTCCAACTCCGCTTTGCTCTCCGCACTCACCTGATACGCCATGAAGTCGGCGTCGATGTGTGCAACTCGGCCAGCAACCGGCTTCGGGTACTGGTCCATCTGGCCGGGAAGGGACGCGACCGTAGCCGCGTCCACCCCGAACCTGCTCAGCAGGTCGCCCATCAGTCGAGACCGAGATCGGCCAGCGGGTCGTCAGAGGCGCTGGGAGCGGCCTTGGAGGGCTTCTCCGTCTCGCCGGTGTCCTCGGACCCGGAGACCCCTTCATCGCCGCTAGCGCCCACCAGATCGTCCAGATCAGGCTCCTGCTCGCCCGGGTCCGTGGAGACCTCAGGCAGATCGCCGTCGATGCTGGCGATCACGAGGTTCTGGACCGGGGAACCCTCCCAATTCAGGGCCGACTTCGCGGTGTTCTGAAGCCAGTTCTTGCTGACCTCAACTTCCTTGTCGCCCTCCTTGCGATTGTACGTGCCGGGGATGTGCATGCTGTTCCACTGTTCGATGCTCGGGGCATCCCACAGCAGCAGGCGCACAGCCGCGGTCGCAGCCGGTGCCTTCAGCGGCTCGGTCTCGCCTTCCTCGTTCACGCGCACCGGGGCACTGACTTTCCAGTTCCCGCTGTCGTCCTTGATGTTGGCGTAAACGCGCTTCTTGCCGTCCTTCTCGACCTCGTTGTGAACGATGGTCAGGATGAACGCCTCGCCCAGCATGAAGGCCATGTGGGTGTTGCCGCGTCCGTAGTCCATCGCGCTGAGCAGCTTGTAGAAGCCCGCACGCGGTCCCGACTTGATGGCGACCCGCTCGGTGATGATCGGGTACACGATCCGCTTGACCGTCTGGCCGGTCTCGTCATGCGTCTCGATCTCCTTCGCGTGCTTCTTGCCAAGCAACTCGAACTGGATGATCGCCTCGGGAGCAGGCGGCTTGGCCTTGCCCTGAAACGCCTTCTGCGGGTGGTTCCCGATCTCGACATACGCGATGAACCGGGCGATGCACGGGCCAGCAGCGGGCGGCTCGTACTCGAAGTTGCCGCCCTTGTCCTCGGTCTGGTCGGCCAGCTTGGCGGCTGCGGCGCGGGCCTGTTCAATGAGTGAAGTCATGTGTCTCTCCTTACGCTGCTGCCTGCCAGTGATGCAGGTCCAGCATGTTGTCGCCAACTTCGGCATCCACAGGGAAGCCTACAGGGCAGTTGATCCCGAAGAAGTGCTTCAGGAAGTGCGGGATCGCCTGCATGATCTTGACCATGCCAGCGACAACCCTGTCGAGAACCGTATGGTGGCAGTCTGCCCACACACAGTCGTGAACCGTGTTGACGAGGTACGCCTTGCCTCCGAAGAAGTCGTTCTTGACGAACCAGCGCCAAAGCTGACCGAGAACCATCTGCACAAGTTCACCTCCGGTGCCCTGCACAGGGTAGTTCTTCATCTCGGTCGGGCTGAAGGTGTCGGTGATCCCTTTCCGTCGCAGATAATCAGGCGCATCGTATGACCGGAACGAGTAGGTTGTGCCTGTGACTGCTTGGTACGTTCCTCGGCGGAAAGTGCGGTATCCGCGCTCGCCATCATGGAACGGCTCAGAAGTCTCAGTAACTTCCCGCTCGACCGTCGCGTTGAACTTGGTAACACCGGGGTACTCCTTGTCCTCTGATTCGATCAGGGCCTTCACTTCCTCCACGTCCATCCCGGTCTCGGCAGCGATCAGGGCTGCACCGGCACCGTATGCCCGCTGGAAGCTGAAGATTTTGCACTTGGTGCGCTCCTTCTTCCACTTGTTGTACTCGGGGTGGTCCTCGTTCTTACAGGCGTCGAGGGCAAACTCGTAGCTGACGCTGTTCTTCAGCGCAACACGCTTGCAGTGGAAGTCCACCTTGTTGTTCAGGTCTCGACACAGGTTCGCGTCCAAGGACAGCAGACCCATGACGACTACCTCAAGCTGGCTGTAGTCGATCTCGCCCAGCTTGCCATCTTTCCCGAAGCGGGAGACGAACATCGCTTTAACTTCCGACTTGTACTTGCCGGTCTCGGCGTCGAAGTCCGCTCGGGTGAGGTTCTGTAGGTTCGGGTCCGACGAGGACAGCCTGCTCGTGACTGTGCTGGTGTGGTTCAGCTTGTGGTGCACCATGTGGTCCCACGGCTGCACACAGGTGAGCATCCCCTTCTTCTCGCCGGTCTTGGGATCGGTCTTGACGTAGTACGTCCCGATCTCCTTATTCAGTCGGTTGGCATCGCCCAGCGCAGCGAGGAATGGCACGTTCCCGGCGTTTGCGGTGATTGTGTCGAGCACTTCTCCGCTGGTGCTGTACACCGGCCCTCCGAGGCCATCGGTCAGGCTCGACTTCCAGTCGTCCAACGGTACGACGTATCCGGGGAACTCGTGGAAGAAGTCCTGATACTTTACCTTCAGTTCACCGGGGAACTTGACCTTCTTCGTCTTGTACTCGCCAGCCTTCTTGCCGCTCAGGTACTTGACGTAGTTGTCCGGGTTCCTACCGGGATCGTCCGGGTTCTCGGTCGTGGTGTGGCCCGTGGTCAGCACCCACTCGTGCCGTTCTTCCTGCTTGCGGGCCAATTCGCCCGTCTTAGGATCGACGTAGGTGTCCTGCTTCTGGTACTTGACCGTCCCGCCGAAGATCAGCGCAGACTTGTGCACCGGGCTGTTCCAGTTGAACGTCAAGCCCTCGGGCATGTCTTTGATGTACTGGCTCAGTTCCTCGTCAGCCGCAGCCTGTTCCACGAGGCGCTTGCGCAAGTCGTTCCGTGCTCGCTCCACGTCGATCTTCAGGCCCCGGAACTCCATCTCCGAGGTTGCGCACAGGCTGTCCATGCGCAGCTTGATCGCGGTGAGCATCCCGAGTTCTTCAGCGGCCTTGATCTGTCCGAGGTAGATGATCTCGGTGTTTCCGATGTCACCGCTGTTCCGGCCTTCTTCCTCGGTGCCTATCAGATAATCGAGCAGCAGATCACAGTCGATGTCGCTGGTCTGAACACCGGCATCCCATAGCGCCTTCACACCGTCGATCTTGACCCTGCCGCCGTAGGTCGGGGCGATCTGGTCGAGGCTGTTCATGTGGAACTTCTGCTGCTGGGCGTTCAGCAGGTACTCGGCGTACTGCGTACACCACACTCGCCCACCCCGCTTGAAGAAGGCGTGCAAGTTCTCACTGCTGAAGCGCATCTCGTAGAGCAACTCGAACTTCGCGTTGTGCGCCACGATCACGTCAACATCGTCGGGGATGTCCAGCGGCTTCACGCTGTCTGCGTCGTCGTAGAACTCGGCGCTGCACCGCTCGTCACCCGCGACCTTCCAGCCGCGAGCGACAATGTAGTTCTCGGGAAGGAACGAGTTCGCCTTCCGTTTGAACCGAGTGTGCGTCTGGGTTTCTTCGTCAAGGATGAGGTACTTCATGTTATCTCCCCTGATATGCGAGGTTGTCGGTCCAGTATTCGCGCCACGTAGCGCCGTAGCACCCGCAGGCGAGCATACCGTAGCTGTCGAAACCCGAGCAGCAGTAGTAGTCGTTCAGGTTCTTGCGCCACAGGTCTCGCATCCCGTTGCGCAGCCAGCCCCATGCGAACCGACGAACCTTGGGGTCCGCATAGGCGCAAGCGTTCAGCCAGATCAGCGCGGCGCTCACCTTCAGTCGGAACAGGAAGTCCGTCATTGCAGGTTCTCCCCGTCGATCTTGTCAGGCAGCATAGCCAGCCAAGCGTGGTCAGTGCGCCACTCGGTGATGGCACGCTCGATGACCGCCTGCTTTCTCTTTGGCACTTCCTTGAGGACTTCGGCCATCAGCATCTCTGCATCCTCGGCCACGGTGCCACAGAACAGGCTGGCCCGCAGCCCGCCCCGTGCAGCGAAGGACAGTGCGGCCTTCGTCTTGTAGGTGATGTCGGCTTCACGCATCGGGTGTCTCCTTGTCGTCGCGCCAGAACTGGAAGGTCGGTTGACGCAGCGCGTCGTAGCTGTCATCCGCCTTGTACTTTATCTGAGCGATCCGGTTCGGCCATGTGCGGGTCAACCGGGTGGTCCAGCCGTGCCATAGTTCGCGGCGCTCCTCGTGCGCCAGACGACCTGGACCAATCCCGATCTCCGCGCCCTTGTAGCTGGCGATCAGACCACCAGCCATGCCCTTCGGGTTGCCGTCCTTGTCGATGGCTTCCTCGACCCCGATGATCCGCAGGTCGATGGTCGGCTCGCGCAGCAACTTCTGGTAGCCCCAGCTTCGCTTTCCCGGCACGAACGGGTCATCCCAATTCCGGGCGACCATGCCTTCAGCCTTCGGGAACTGGTTGCAGAAGTCCTCGAAGTGGTGCTCAAGCTGGCTCAGGTTCTCGACCCGCTGTTGCCGGAGCACATGCACCCGGCTGTGCAGGTCGTTCAGTTCCAGCATCGCCTCGTAGCGCCGCTCGAAACCGACCTCCTGAAGCGCAGGGGTGAACATCTCGAACAGACCAAGGGCCAGCCGGTGGCTCTGGTCGTCCTGCCTCCGAACGATGCCGCTGGTGTCCTTGAAGTC
>Ga0100379_10004438_pt1 | contig 12343 bp, 8 predicted proteins | sample CryGeymeta201503_FD_80418 | JGI IMG/M metagenome (GOLD analysis project Ga0100379, IMG submission 80418) | Groundwater microbial communities from Crystal Geyser aquifers in Utah, USA - Crystal Geyser metaG 2015-03 | ecosystem: Environmental > Aquatic > Deep subsurface > Groundwater | place: USA...
TGTCTGGTCAGTAACTTCTGGTTCAACATCAATCGATATAGCAAAATTTGTTACTAATGGTTCTGAAACTGTTGTTGAAGCTTATATGCCAAACGGAACTGAGTTTTTTACTCTAAATGGCGATAAATTAGCGAACTTAAACACTGCTAATTAAGTTTATTTAAAACTCGAATTTGATGGTGATTCAGTTAATTCTGAATCACCTTTTTTTATTTTGGTAAGTTTTGAACAGATTTATTTTTTCAAACTTTTGCCTTCAACTAGCTCAACTTGGAATATCGACCTAGTTAAAAATGATTACAAATAACATTTTATGTAGAATGATTTGACTTCGCAGTGATTAGATCATTCCGAGAAATTTCAAATTGCTTCAAATAAACTATAGATGCCTACTTATTTAATTTTCTGTTTGAGAACAAGGCTTTTCAATAAGGAACAGATTTCCTTTGAGATTATTACCCATTCCAAATTTTAAACTCTATTGAAATTTAAAAATGGAAAAGGGGATTGGTTAATCGGATAATTAGTAATCAAATGATTTAGCTTTAAATTTGAGAATAAACATAATAAACAGCTTTATTCGTCGATTGTATATCTTTATTTCCTTTTTAACTACTTCAGCAAAACAAAAATAGGGGGTCTACACAAATTAGTATTTACACCCGGTAAATTATTAATTAAAAAAAGAGCAATCATCTTTTCAATTTGGTCTGTTTTTTGTTTATTAACTTCAGAATCAGCTTAAAGTATTTTACTATATTACCCTAAGTTATTGAAAGATAAACATTTAGAATTCTTGATTCTTAATTCAATTGACTATTGTTTTTATATTGTTAAATAGATTTACCGGGTCTTAAATAATCAGTTTCATAAATGTATTTAACCTATTAATTACATTTATTCGATAGTAAGCAGATTTAGCTTGCCTCATTATTAAACATCTGTTGAAATAAGAATATTCAAATCTGCTTCATTGAGAAATAGTATTGATTTATTAAATGGTGAATTTAGTATGAATCAAATAAAATGAAACTAGAAAAACATTTCAGTAAGCTGGGCTTTTATTAACAAAGTGATTTGGAAAACTATTCTAATCAAATTTAATTACAACCTAACAGATTAGGCGATTTCAAAATTAAAATCATTATTCAACTAAACTTGTTTTGAAATTGACGATTCGAAATCTTAAAAAGAAAAATTCGATAATTTGTAGCTCTAGCAGTTTTATTACATTTTTACATAAGGTATAAAAGTGATAAAATCTAAAATGACAAACACCCAAAAACTTAAAATGTATCGTTTAGTTTGGTATATTTCAAAGGAAAATAAAATATTTAGATTTATATAATAATAACATAACATATTGATAGGCATAACATTATGAAAGTACAGCTAAAAAGATTAAATGATAACTATTTAATGGAAGCCCAAAACACAGACGGAAACAGAGTCCTATTCGATGCTAACCCAGCAATAGGAGGTTCGGGTGCTGGAATTAGACCAATGGAAGGTGTTTTGATGTCTTTAGCAGGTTGTAGCAGTATTGATGTTATTTCTATCATGAAAAAACAAAAGCAATTCCCAACGAATTTTAATGTTCAAGTTGAAGCAGAACGTTTAGACGCAGTTCCTGCATTGTTCACTAAAATCTTTATAGAATTTCAAATAGAAGGGGAAATTGAATCATCAAAAGCTAAACGAGCTATTGAATTAAGTATGACTAAATATTGCTCTGTTACCAAAATGCTCGAACCTGATGTTCAAATATTTTCTAGTCTTCGCTTAAATGGTGAACTTGAACCTGTAACTTCGCCCTCGTAATTAAATGAATTTTCTGGGGTCTGAAATAGACCTCAGATATTACAGTTTCAATTGAAGTTGAAAATGTTGCAATTTCTTTGGGGCAATTGCGGAGAATGGATCTTTTGATGATTCAAATTCTAAGTGCTCATAAAATAGGGTATTGATAAATTCAGGAATTTTAGCACTGTCTTTTAATTCTTGTTTACGCTAATCTTAAACAGCCCTTTCAAAAAATGAAATAAGCCAGTTTTTGTCGCTGCATAAAGACCGCCACAGCGACTTAAAACGTTTCCTGAATGCGAACTTAAAGCAATTATGAAACCTTTTTGAGCTATAATATCATGCAAAAAACTCCAGGTTAACTGCATATGAGTAATCAAATGTAACTGAGTTAATTTCGAGATCTCATTTTGCTTAAAAGATTCCAAAGGTTTAAATTATTCAGATTCAGCAGAATGAAAAAGAATATCTAATTTTTTCCCTCTTTAATTTAGTATTGAATAATCTCATTTATTTACAAATGACTGATATAATAAATCACCTACTTCGAGATAAAAGTTGGAATGTGCAAAGCTACAGTTTTCTGGGTTTCGCGAAATTGAAAAGACAATGTAGCCTAAATTATTAGTGATTTAAGGATTACGAATACGATTTCAGAACTTACACCCATCAAAACTGTGTATTTCATTGCTCTTACGATAATAAGAGAATTTCATTTTGCTAATAAATAGTTTTTACGAAATCAGTAGCAGTTTATATCAATACCGGGTGTCAAGTCTCTATTTTTTTTAATCTATTTCAAATTTAGATAACCTTTAGATCATTTATCTTTCTTCAATTAAGAAATCAGAAAGCCGAGGACACTTAATCTAATTGCTTGAGTTCGGGATAAGACAGAAAACTCCCTATTTTGCCCAAATCTGATATGCTAAAAAGACGCAAGAAATTTAATGGGGGTAGGGTGCTAAACTCCGAAAGCTATCGGAGTTTGGCATTCATAAAACTTAAAACAAAATCATTTTGATAAAAAAGTTTCGATAAATCGCATTTCAAATTGATTTGATGTTCTAAAAGCAAAATTACACCTTAATTCGTTCGAAAAGAACAACTTTTGAGAATGACGAACAGGAGTAAGATATTAACCAACATTAAACAATTCACGAATCTTATTCATTTTGACTAGAAAAAGCTACTACTACGCTAAATAAACGTTTTGCATTAATTTATTTAGCGCATTTTACGATGCAAAAGTAGGAATAACTCTTTCTTTATAATAATTACTCAAAAATGCTACTGCATGAGAAATCGTATCAATATCTTTAATCACAAATCGTATTTGTTCATCTTTTTGAATAACATTTAATCGATCTGAAGCCGTTTTTTGCAAATCTACCAATAAAGTTTGAAATTTACCTTCATCATAAAAACGTTTACCTATCTCTGTTTTTGGACTAGGACACTGCAACCACATTCGGCCACCACGAATTGTAACTTTAAACAAGAATAGATTGGATGCCATTAACTTAATACGAGCTACATCAATTAAATTGAGAACTGGTTCAGGTAGTTCTCCAAACCGATCTTTAACTTCTTCACGCCATTCGTCAATTGTTTTTGGATCCTGACAATTAGCCAACTTCCGATACAAATTCAATCGTTCTACATTGTCTATTACATATCCAACTGGCAATAGAGCCGGTAAATCAATTTCGACTGCCGTATCTGGGCGTTCTTCATCAAGAACTATATGCTCAAATAAACCTTCAAATTCAGAATCTTTTAATTCACGAATTGCCTCGTTCAGAATTTTTAGATACAAGTCATAACCTAATTCATTTATGAATCCGCTTTGTTCTGCTCCCAGTACATCGCCAGCACCACGAATGTCTAAATCACGCATCGCAATATTGAAACCGGAACCTAAATCTGAATATTCTTCAAGTGCCATTAAACGTTTTCTTGCTTCAATACTTAAGTCATTGAGAGGCGGAGTGATGAGATAGCAAAAAGCCTTTTTATTGGAACGACCAACTCTACCACGTAATTGATGCAATTCTGACAAACCAAAACGATCAGCTCTATTTATAATAATCGTATTGGCATTTGAAATATCAATTCCGTTTTCAACAATATTTGTACTTACTAGAACATCAAACTTATGTTCATAGAAATCGGATATGATTGCTTCAAGTTCGTTTCCTGTCAATTGTCCATGTGCAAATCGAACTCGAACATTCGGTAGCATTTGCATGAGCATAGAAGAGAACTCAGCAATATTTTGAACCCGGTTATGAATGAAAAATACCTGACCACCACGAGAAGTTTCTGCAAGTATTGCATCTCGAATTAATCGTTCATCATAACTGTGAATTTCCGTTGTAACGGGCTGCCTGTTTGGAGGCGGAGTCGTAATTACACTCAAGTCTCTTGCGCCCATCAAGGACATATGAAGCGTTCTAGGAATAGGAGTTGCAGTTAGAGTGAGCACATCTACTGTAGCTCTGAATTCTTTTAATTTCTCTTTTACGGAAACTCCAAAACGCTGCTCTTCATCAACAACTAATAAACCAAGATCTTTAAATTGTACATCTTTAGATGTAATTCTATGCGTCCCAATAACTATATCAACTTCACCTGTCTTAACTTTTTTAAGAATTTCCTTAATTTCTGCAGTTGATTTAAAACGATTCAAAACTTCAATGCGAATGGGGAAATTTTCCATTCTTTTTTTGAATGTATGTCCATGTTGATCTGCTAAAATGGTTGTTGGAACTAAAATGGCAACTTGTTTTCCATCATTTACCGCTTTAAATGCAGCTCTTACAGCAACTTCTGTTTTTCCAAAACCTACATCTCCACAAACCAAACGATCCATTGGTATAGGCAATTCCATGTCTTTTTTGACATCAATAATGGCTTTCATTTGATCAGGAGTCTCTTCATACATAAAAGAAGCTTCTAATTCCGTTTGCCATTGAGAATCAGGATTGAATGAAAAAGCTTTTTGTGCTTTTCTTTTTGCGTACAATAAAATTAAATCACGAGCTATGTCTTTTAAACGAGACTTTGTTTTGGCCTTTTTCTTTACCCATTCTGCAGAACCTAATTTTGTAACCTGCGGAACAGCACCATCTTTACCAGAATATTTTTGAAGTTTATGCAAACTAGAAACGTTCACATACATAATCGATTCTTCGGCATATTTTAAAACAACCGATTCTTGATCTATTCCATTTACTTTAATTCGTCTAAATCCAGCAAATTTCCCAATTCCATAATCAACATGAACTACGTAATCGCCAACATTCAAATCTCTCATTTCTTTTAAGGAGAGACCACCGGTTCTTCTTACTTTGGCTTTTGTTTTCGGTCGGTGATAGCGATTAAAAATCTGATGATCTGTATAAAAAGCTAATCCAGGAATAGGCAGTATAAAGCCTTTATGAAGCGTACTTAGAACAGTTAGGTAATTCAAAATCGAATTAGGCTCGCCTAGTAATTCTTCAAATCGATTTTTTTGAGCTTCATTATCACAAAGTATTGAAGTCTGAATTCCTTGCTTACTTAAATCTTCTAAATTCTTTCTTAAAAGCTTAATAGAACCATTAAAATCCGGTTGATGCTTTGCCTCTAAAACAAGTTCGATTTCAGGCTTAAGTTCTTGTCTAGTTTTGCCTTCATAAATAACTGTTTTAGTCTTTAACCAAGCATATAAAACTGATTCAGTACAATACAGATCTTCGGGACGCTTAGGATTATCTTCTGCTTTTAAAGCTTCTTGCCAAGCAGCATAAGCAGTGTCGAAGCGTTGTGTTAACTCTGCATGAATAAATTCTTCCTGAATTAAAAAGGGAACAAAAGTGTCTGGAAGAAAAGAAAATAGGGGAGCATGACTATCATTATTTAGCTGTTCCACATTTGGAACTAAGCGAACTTGATCTTGAAAAGAAACTGAACGCTGTGAATCTAAATCAAATTCACGAATCGAATCAATTTCATCACCAAAAAACTCTAATCGAACAGGAAACTCAGTTGATAAAGGGAAAATATCTAAAATCCCACCTCTTTGTGAAAACTCACCAGCAGTCTCAACAAAGTTAACACGTTCATAGCCCAAGCCTAATAATTTTTCAGATAGATTCTCTAAACTGATTAGTTCACCTTTTTTGATTACAAAAGAAGCATCGGTAAATGTTTTTGGGGATGGAAATAAATCAAAAAGGGCGTCTGCTGATACTATTATAAGATTGATTTCGCCTGTTTGAACTTTTTCTAAGGCTTCAGATCGATTAATTAAAGCAGATGTGTCCGTTAATTGAGATTTATCATATGGCTTTTTGAATGTCGGATTAATAAGTACAGTCTTTTTATTTCCAATTTCCCTTAAATCTCCATCCAAGAATTGAGCTGTTTCATAATCTGGGGTTATTACCACTAAAGTTTGCTTTTCTGACAAACTATCTAATAAAAAAGACACAGTAGACCCTACAAAATGGGATAATTTAACCGATTTTTGTTGAGAGAGCGCTTCAAGTAAAGATTCAGAATGAAGATGATAAGAAAGGGTTTTACTAATGGATTCCAGAGCCATATTCTTATAAACAGTTCATATTTTGGCGCAAAAGTACGAAATATTGAACTGAACAGAAATGAAACTCATTTAATCACTAGTTTTTACCTAGACTTTTGTTTCTATTCAAACCTGATTAAGTAACTATTTAAACTGGTAAAATTGTATATTTGCGCTCAAACTTAATTATGTAAGTGTGGATTTTTTTTTAGCAGAACTCGAGAAAGAACTTATCGGCCAACGTATTCCAAATGAACCCGTTTCTATTTATGATCCGGTTCGTTACACTTTATCTTTAGGAGGAAAAAGAATTCGTCCTGTGTTGTGCAGTCTTGCATGTGGAATGTCCGGCGGAGACATCAATTTAGCCAAAGATGCTGCTATTGCAGTTGAAATGCTTCATAATTTCACATTGATTCATGATGATATTATGGATAATGCAGATACGAGAAGAGGCAAACCTTCCGTTTTTAAAAAGTGGGATGCAAATACTGCAATATTATCTGGTGATGTCCTCTTTACTCTTGCCCTAGAACAACTTGCATTTTATCAGACTAAACAATTTTCTAGTCATATTTACCCAGCTTTGATGAATGAATTTCTCAAAGCAACGCGAATTGTGTGTGACGGTCAAGCTCGGGACATGGAATTCGAAAACAAATCTGACGTAAGTTTAGACGAATACTTGTTGATGATTAGTCAAAAAACGGCGCGTCTTTTAAGTTGTAGTTTAAAAATGGGTGGATTAATAGGAGAGGGTTCTCCTGAACAAATTCAAGCCTTATATCAAATTGGATTTCTTGCAGGAATTGCTTTTCAAATTCAAGATGATTTATTAGATGCTTTTGGAGACCCAAGTAAATTTGGGAAAAAAGTCGGTGGCGATATTCGTGAAGGGAAAAAGACATTCTTAAGTATATCTGCATTAAGTAAAGCTTCAGCTAATCAAAAAGAACGAATTCAAGCTGTTTTAGATAAAAAATGCGCATCAGACGAAGAAATTGAAGAAATATTAAGCATTTTCAAATCGTTGATGGTACACCTTGATACCGTTGAAACCGTTAACGAGTATTATAATTCGGCAATGAAGGAATTAGAAATATTTCCTGATTCACCTTACAAAACGTCATTAATTACATTTTTAGATCAATTAAATACCAGATTATTCTAATGAAAAAACACATTTTTCTGTTCCTATTAATTATTGTAACTCTAGCTGCGTGCGCCGATAAAAGCTTAATACGCAGTGGCGATTCAGTAGAAGTTGCTTTTAACAAAGCAAAAAAACAATTCGATAATAAAAAATATGCTGATGCATCTCGTGCTTTTGAAACCGTTGTTTCAATTGCAAGAGGAACAAATTATTCAGCTGATGCTCAATTTTATTTAGCTGAAAGCTACTTCAAAAGCCAAGATTACTTAATGGCTGCCTCTGAATTTGAGCGTTACATGAACTATTATCCTAGAGATGAGCGAAGAGAGTTAGTACAATTCAGAGAAGCACTATGCTATTATGAATTATCTCCCCGATACAAATTAGATCAATCTGAAACACTAAAAGCTCTAGAATTATTTCAGTTGTTTAATTTGCGTTATCCTGCTAGTGATTATACTACAGAATCTGGTGATAAAATCAATCAATTACGTGATAAATTAGCTCACAAAATGTTTGATTCAGGTTTGTTCTATTTAAGAATACGTGAATACAACGCTGCAGCCGTTTATTTTGGACAAGTTGTAAATGAATATCCTGATACAATTTGGGCAGATCAAGCTTTAGCTAAACAATTGGAATCATATGAGTTATACGCCGACAATTCCGTTCCAGAAAAGAAAGAAGAACGCTATCGCAAAGCAACAAATAGCTATCAAAAATTTATTCAGTTATTCCCTCAATCTAAACTCAGAGAAGATGTAGAATCAACTCATGACGATATTCAAAAGAAATTAGCAGATTTAGCAAAATCTTCTTCTTAAAGCAATTTAGCAATAAGAGCATATTTTGATTTTCTAAATCGAAGTATTACTTTCATCTTTTCGAAATCACTTAGCTTTAGAAATGCAAAAAATTGGAATAGGAATTTATGGAGGCACTTTTGACCCATTTCACAATGGGCATCTTGCGTTAATAAATTCCTTTTTGAATTCAGGGAAAATTGATGAATTGTGGATTGTTCCAACTTTTGATCCACCTCACAAAGATGGAGCAAATTATTCATCATATAGAAATCGATTGGAAATGGCTCGAATTGCTACAAAAGGACTTGATAAGATTTCGGTTTCAGATATAGAACAAAAATTACCTACGCCAAGTTATTCTTTTCAAACAATCGGTCAGTTTAAAAAGATGTTTCCATTTTATGATTTCTATGTTTGTATTGGTGGGGATCAATTACTCAACTTTCACAAATGGGTCTTATTCGATGCCATTTTATACATGGGAAATTTACTTGTAGCAGAGCGTCCTGGAATTAGCTATGCATCCATTCAAAAAGAGATCTGGGAGAAATCAACGTTTATTGAACACGAACCAATCGATGTTTCTTCAACTCAGATTCGTAATCTAGTGAAAAAAGGGGATATCCAACAAATTAAAACCCCAATAGATATTCGAGATTATATTGTGAAAAACAGGTTATATCTGAAATAAAAAAACCAATACCTTTTGATCGAAATCATCAGATATTGGTTAATTCATTTAGTTGAATTTATTTATCAACCGGTACTTTGCATCGCAGCTGCTAAGCCATTTATACTCAATAGAATATTCCGGCCTAAAACTTCATCAACTTTACCTTCTTCTAGTTTTTCCCAACGAGACATTAATTCCATTTGAATAAAATTAAGCACGTCAGTATAAGGATTTCTCAATTGGATAGACTTTCTGATAATTACTTGGTCATCCATCAATTTTTCCTGCTTCGTAATTAGTAAAATTGCCTGAACTGCAGAATTGTAATCACTTATGATATAATCATGAAAGTCAGTTTTCAAGCCTGTTTGAATACGATTAGCATAGTTAGAAGCTGTTTTTAAATCAGCTCGAGCCAATTCACGTTGAGCATTATTCACAATTGACTTAAAGAAAACCCAATTTGAATAGAGATCTTGCAAAGCTGATACTTTATCAGGATTCGCACTAATAAAATCAGTTAACGCTTTTCCAATTCCAAACCAACCTGGAACATTATAACGTGTTTGAGTCCATGCAAAGTTCCATGGTATAGCGCGAATTGAACCAAGATCTACTCGTTTACCTTTTGAACGAGAAACAGGACGAGAAGCAATTTGCAGACGTGAGATGTGCCTAATAGGAGTCACATCAGAATACCAATGCCAAAATTCTTCATGATCTATTAGACTTCTATAATGAGTCATAGATTCTTTCGAAATTTTCTCCATTAGAGAATAAACAGATGCCTCATCAAAACCGGTTTGAGATTTATCTTGTTTCATTGCCTGATAGGTTGCTGTAATCATAGCACTTGTAATTTGCTCTAAATGTCGATGTGCAATTTCTGGTAATGCATATCTAAATGTGATAACTTCGCCTTGTTCTGTCATACGAATGCGACCATTTTGACAACTTGAAGGTAGTGCAGAAATCGCCTTATTCGCACGACCACCTCCACGACCAACAGTTCCTCCACGACCATGGAACAATCTGAAATCTAATTTGAATTCATGACAAACTTTTGAGATACTGTTTTGAGCTTTATGTAAAGCCCAATTCGCCATCCAATAACCACCATCTTTATTACTATCAGAATAACCTAACATAATTTCCTGAAAAGAATTTCTAGATTTTAAATGGAGTTTATAAGCATCATTATTGAAAAGAGCTCTCAATAAAGGATTTCCATTTTCTAAATCTTCAATGGTTTCTAACAGTGGAACGATATCTAAATCAGACTCAATTTTACCATTTCTGAAGCGAACCAATCCAACTTCTTTAGCAAGTAACAAGACTTCGAGCATATCACTTACATCATGAGTCATACTAATAATGTAACAACCAATACTGTCAGAATTAATCGTTAAATGTTTTTGAATCACTTTAAATACATCCAACACTTCCGTTGTGTCTTTGCTTAGTTTTTCCGTTAAATTAATTAACGGTCTTGGGTTTTGAAGCTCAAGAGTTAAAACAGAAATTTTTTGATCGTCAGTTAAATTAGAATATTCACTAGTAATTTGTGCACGTTCTAGAATTTCAGCAATAGCAAATTCATGCATCGCACTATGCTGACGAATATCTAAAGCAGCTAAATGAAAACCAAAAGATTGAACACGCCAAATGAGTTCTTGCAAACGACCCTTCGCTGCAATTTCTGGCAAGCCTGCAACAACAAGCGATTGCTGAAGCATAATTAATTCATTAAGAAAATCATCTGCTTTATAATCTGAAGTCTCAGGATTGTCAACCAAAGCATCTTGAACACTTTTGTGAATTTTAACTACAAAATTTCTGAAAGGCTCATTAGGTAATCCTGAGTAATCTGGAATATTCAAAATATCGTCAGGAACATTAACGAAACGAGAAGAAATGCTTAGTTCACGGCGAAGTTCAGTTAATTCTTTTTCATATAATTCAAATAAAGCGTTTCTGTGTTCTAGAATAGCAAAATCTGTAATATCCGAAGTCACAAACGGGTTTCCGTCGCGATCTCCGCCAATCCAAGAGCGATATTTTATAAACCCAGGTATTTCAATAGATTCTTTAAAAGCTTGACGAGCAGCGAAATCAATATCTTTATAAATACGTGGAATAGTATCCCAAACTGTACCGGTTAAAAAATACAAGCCATTATGAACTTCATCTTTTACAGTTAAAGAAGTAGAACGAACTTCATCAGTAATAAATAACAACTGAATAAAATGATAGAGTTGCTCATAAATTTCATGCTGTTCCATTTCAGACAAAGTCTGATACGTTAATTTATCTAAGCATTGAGCAATTATTTTTTGCTTATATAAAATACTCCTACGTCTAGCTTCAGTTGGGTGAGCGGTAAAGGTAGGTTGAATATCAAGTTTTTTAACAACTTCCTGAAATTCAGATTTAGTAATTCCACTTTTTAATAAACTATTCAAAGAATCAACAATGGACTCTGGACGACTTCCACGTTTAATAGTTCTGTCTTTATTAATACGTGCAATTTCATGCTGTTCAGCTTTATTAACTAAGTGAAAATAAGCCGTAAATGAGCGTAATATTTCATTTAATTCTTTTATATCTAGGGATTTAACATACTCAACAGCTTCATTTTGTTTGCTAGTATCATTCTTTTTTCTAGCATCTTTACAAAGTAAGCGTAATTTTTCAATGTGAGAATAGGTTAATTCACCACATAAATCTTTCGCCGCTTGGCCTAAAAGACCACCGAGAAGATTTACTTGTTTACTCATTTGTTCTGAAATTCCGCCACTAGCTTGAATGGAATCTACAAATTCCCAAATTTGATTCTGTGTTTCTGACATACGTAAAAATTGATGTTAAATAGTAATCGATTTTAATTTTAATACTTGTCTTTGAGATGTCTTCATTTAACGCTTAATTCTGACTATTAATAAAATTAGTTATATATGAAGATGTTTTTTTCAATTGCGCTTAAAACACAAACGATAAAGCTCTTCTGACATCATAAATGAACAAGCTCTACCTAAAATAGGTAGCATAATTCTGGTTGATTACTTTCAATATACTGAAAAGAAAATTTCCATAATCAGATATTTGGTTTTATTAAACCTTATAACAACCATAAATAAATGCTAATACTTGGCTTAATTAAAGTCTTAATGGTTATTATCTACCATTAACCAGTTTTTGTATCGATAAAAGTTCTCTTATTAAAAAATATTGAGTCTCAAAAAATTGAAATTTTCAAATTGGATTGTATCCTATCAAATTAATCTTCAAAAAATGCGTAGAGTTACAATAGCCTTAAAGTAGAATCACTTTAATTAAAA
>Ga0100379_10004442_pt1 | contig 12337 bp, 12 predicted proteins | sample CryGeymeta201503_FD_80418 | JGI IMG/M metagenome (GOLD analysis project Ga0100379, IMG submission 80418) | Groundwater microbial communities from Crystal Geyser aquifers in Utah, USA - Crystal Geyser metaG 2015-03 | ecosystem: Environmental > Aquatic > Deep subsurface > Groundwater | place...
ATCTGTTTGTTGATGTGTCGGAAAGGTTTGACCGCAAGATGGAGATCTTGCGGGTATATGAAAGCGAACTAGGCTCTCATCCTTTTCCGAGAAGCGAAGAAAGCATAACCGCGCTAGCAACACTACGGGGTGCGGCGGCCGGGTGTAAATATGCTGAAAGCTTCATGATGTTGAAGGAGATAGCATGAAGCAATACCAGCATATTCTTCTATCTCCGGTCTCAACGATCCGTCGAGCGCTGGAAGTGATCGATTCCGGCGCGATGAAGATCGCGCTGGTAGTGGATGCAAACCAAAAACTCATGGGCACTATCTCGGACGGTGACATCAGAAGGGCGATACTCAAGGGAGTCGGGCTGGATTCCATGATCGAGGGCTTCTACAACACCAGCCCAACCACTTGCGGCATCAATGATTCGAGAGAAAAGATACTCCAGCTTGCCGCCGCAAAGATGATTTACCAAATACCTGTCGTTGATAGCGATGGATGCATCGTCGGGGTTGCCGAAATTGATGAAATGCTGCAGCCCGCAGGGCGATCAAATAAAGTCGTTCTGATGGCAGGGGGATTGGGGACTCGCCTTAGTCCTTTGACGGATTCAATTCCAAAACCAATGCTGCACGTGGGTAAAAAGCCCATTCTGGAAACCATCATCGAGAATTTTGCCAAATATGGATATCGGGATGTCGTCCTGAGCGTTAGTTATAAATCGCATGTCATTGAAGAGCATTTCGGTGATGGAGAAGCCTTCGGGGTAAAGATTAGTTATGTTCACGAGACAAAGCGCATGGGCACTGCGGGTGCCTTGAGTTTGATGCGCGACCAGTTGAGCGAGCCTTTCTTTGTGATGAATGCCGATTTGTTGACCAATGTGAATTTCGAACATCTTCATGATTACCACGAGTCGAACAATGCAATGGCAACGATGGCTGTGCGTGAGTATGACTTCCAGGTTCCATATGGAGTGGTGAACATCTCGGATAGCCAGATCACCTCTATAGAAGAGAAGCCCACCCACAAATTCTATGTGAGTGGAGGCATCTACATGCTGAACCCGGCATCGTTGGATCTCATCCCGAATGACCAGTTCTTTGACATGCCCTCACTCTTCGAAAGCATGATAGCGAGAGGGGCGAATGCACTGTCTTTCCCGATCAGGGAATACTGGCTGGATATCGGGCGCATGAGCGACTATGAGAAAGCCAACAGTGAATATGGCGAGGTGTTCCAATAATGCCCCAGAAGAACACTTTTCTTGCCATCATACCGGCGCGGGGGGGCAGCAAAAGATTGCCGAGAAAGAATGTCCTTGATCTTGGAGGAAAACCGCTCATCGCATGGTCGATAGATGCGGCACGTGATTGCCCATATCTTGATGAAGTAATGGTGACAACAGATGATACTGAGATAGCCAATGTGGCCAGACTGCACGGTGCTAATGTGCCATTCCTCCGGCCCGCTGCTCTGGCAAGCGACACAGCGGCAAGCTTCGATGCGATCAAGCATGCGATTGATTTCTATCAGCATGAACTGGGCAAGGAATTCGATTTTGTAGTGCTACTACAGCCCACCTCGCCGCTCAGGAGTGCAAGGGAAATTTCCGCTGCAATCGAATTGTTGGAGCAGAAGCATGCCGATGCGATCATTTCCGTTTGCGAAGTGGATCACTCGCCTCTCTGGATGAACATCTTGCCGGACGATCTCAGCATGGATAAGTTCATTCGAGATGAAGTCAAAAATGTCCGGAGTCAGGATCTGCCAAAAAACTATCGTTTGAATGGGGCGATATATATTTGCCGTACAAGCAGATTGCTGGCAGAAGGGTCGTTCTTTATTTCCGGAAATATCTTTGCTTACATAATGAGCAGGAACGCATCCGTGGATATCGATGAAATATCCGATTTCAGACTGGCGCAGAGCCTGTTGTCAAAACCTTAATGAACAGAAAGAAGCAAGATGGATAAAACTTACAAAATAGGACTGATTGGTGCCGGCCAGCTTGGCAGTAGATACTTGCAGGGTCTCGCAAAAACTTCTCTTGAGATAGAGATTGAGGTTGTCGAACCGCAGGCGGTCGCAAGAAAGACTGCTCAAGAACGATTTGAGCAGATACAAGTAGCTAAACCCAAGAAGCTGACTTTTCTCGACAGCATTGATAGCCTGTCCGGGCAGTTGGATGTCGTGATAATTTCGACCAACTCGGATGTTCGGGCCTCCATCATCAAAGATCTCTTGGAGAAAAAGACTGTCGGCGCACTTGTACTGGAAAAAGTACTGTTCCAAAAGATTGGCGATTATCAAGAGATTGAAGACCTGCTGGCGCAAAAGAACATCAAAGCATGGGTCAATCATGCGAGCCGAGCGAGTCCGTTTTATATACAACTCAAAAAGAAGTTCCGGGGGAGTGCGCATTTCGACCTCGATGTCATCGGAGGTGGCTGGGGGATGGCTTGCAATAGCTTGCACTTCATAGATACCTTTGCATTTCTGACTGACAAAAAAGATATATTCCTTTCGACGGAAAACTTATCGCCACAGATTCTTGATGCGAAACGTGCAGACTTCAAAGAAGTGACAGGCTTGTTGGCCGGACGACTTGGTGGGAATCATTTCTCGATTCATTGCATCGAGAATCCTTCTCCGCTTTCGATCACCATATGTTCGGAAAATGTTGCCGTGAGAGTTGATGAAGGCAATGGCGTGTATGAAATTGCCGAAAAGTCGAAGGATTGGGTATGGCAGCGCCATCAGGAAAAGATCGTATATTTCCAGAGCGAGACGACCAACCTGCTGGTTGAGGATATTCTATTGAATGGCAAGTGTGATCTGCCAACCTACCGTGATGCAAAGGATCTGCATGTGCCATTCATTACAGCATTGCTTCGGCATATGAACAAATACAGCGCAGTGAAGTTCGAATCTTGTCCAATTACATAAGGTATTTGTTGCGATGAAAAATCATGTTTGGCTTATTGGTGCAGGGGGCATGGCGGTTGATTACGCCAAGGTATTAAGCGCACTGGGTGTGAATTATTCAGTGATTGGACGCGGCGAATCTTCTGCCGCGGCTTTTCGCGAGGCAACGGGAATCGAGGTTATTGTCGGTGGATTGAAGGGATATTTATCGACAAAGCCGGCACTCCCCTCTCATGCCATCGTTGCAGTTGGCGTTGAGACGCTACATGAAACCACGCTCCAACTTCTTGAATATGGCGTTAAGAGCCTCTTGGTTGAAAAGCCCATCGGCATGAACAAGCAAGAAATCGAGGCGGTGTATAAGAAGTCCAAAGAGTTCAATGCCCTCGTATTGGCGGCATACAACAGACGCTTTTATGCCGGAGTAATTAAGGCTAAAGAGATCATTGCCGCAGATGGCGGCGTAACGTCTTTCAATTTTGAATTTACCGAATGGGCACACGTCATTGCGCCGTTAAAAAAGGCGGAAGGAATAAAAGAAAAACTATTCCTGAACAACTCGACGCATGTGGTCGATTTGGCGTTTCATCTTGGTGGGCGCCCGAAAGAAATGTGCACATTCACTGCCGGCGGGCTTAGCTGGCATCCCGCATCTTCCATATTCTCGGGCGCGGGTGTAAGTGAAAATGGTGCCTTGTTCAGCTATCAGGCGAATTGGGAAAGCGCGGGGCGTTGGAGCGTGGAAATGTTGACGAAGAATCATCGACTGATTTTCCGTCCGATGGAAAAGTTGCAAATACAGAAGAAAGGCAGTGTCGCTGTCGAATTCGCAGAATGTGACTATGCGCTGGATGAAACCTATAAACCGGGGCTGTATCTGCAAACAAAGAACTTCCTTAACAACACGACTGCCGGCATGTGCGATATTGAATATCACACGCAGATGACCGAGAAGTATTACCAAATCGCTGCTTATGAATAAGGCAGCACTAACGCCCGAAAAACCACATCAATGAAATCAAGTCGACAGCGTTGGTTGATTATTGCCGACTCTTTGGCTTTGCCTCGGCCGGGTGTCACTTATCAAGCTACTTGGCCGTATCTGCTACAGCGAGAGTTTCCGAATTGTGACTGGGTGAACCTGGCTAGGCGATCTTCGGTAACCACCCGCCTTGTGACTGATGGAGATTCGGGTGCGGATTGTCTCGAGTTCTATGCGCCTGATGGCGTCATCCTCCATTTGGGGATATGCGATTGCGCCCCGCGCTTGTATCGGCAGGGGAGCATCTTTCAGCATCTGGTCTATCGCCTGCCGGGTAATCTTGGGCGCAGGATCAGCGATTTGCTGGAAAGCTATCGCGGGCGCCGCGCCGACAATGCCCTGGTTGGTGAGAGGCAGTTCCGCACGAATCTGGAGAATTACTTGCAACGTTGCAAAGAGGCAGGGGTAAAGGTTATCGCGCTTGAGATCATGCCGGTAGGCAAAGAGATGATCGGCAAGAACCCGGGAATCGTTGGCCAAATCGAAAAATATAATCGCATCTATCGCGACTTCGCGGCGTCATCAGGTCACATGAAAGTCGTCAAGATATTCGATGCGGCTGCGAATATCGAGCAGTTCACCTTGGATGGCTATCATCTTAATGAGCAAGGCAACCGTCTGGTTTACTGCTCCCTCGTTGATGCGATTAAAGAGGCCCGCTCGGCGCGATGATATATTTCCTGATCAACAACAATTATCAATACTACGACCTTAAGCTCCACCTGTTGGATATCAACAAGCAAGATGTTTCGCTGATCATTGTTCCTTACACACTCGATGAGTCGGAACTTACCGGCTTTGGCTCGACATATCGATATCCACGTGCCTCTAAACCGGGGCTAAGTGCGCAGGTCAGGAACTATATCCGGCAAAGGAAACTAGTCGAAAATGAAATACATCCGGGTCGGGCTGATGTATTGTTTTTCTACACTGAATTCGACCTGCTGAATCAGCACATCGTTACACATTTCAAGCGCAATGGCGCCCGAGTCTATCTTATCGAAGATGGCGGGTTGGCTACCTATCTGCCGTTCCGGATGTTGGATGCCGAGCCGCTATCGGTTCGAGAAAATATCAAGCAGTGGGTGTATAGAAGTTTGCCGAGCCTGCATACTTTGCGGCTGCATAAACTGAACGGCCGCACCTTTCCCTGGATGGCAGACAAATACATAGATGGCGTGTGCATGTATCGGCCGGTTTCGATCCGCAGAAACATACCGACAATACTTGTGCGGCGTACGGTTCGACAGAAAAAAGTCTTGCCGACTCACGGTACCGTCGTCTTCCTGAATGAGAAGATGTACCAGACTTATCAGAATTCGGAAGATTATCTGGCGGGTTTGTTGAGGATCATGGAAGGTTTGTGCCGTGGCTTTGATATCGTCTTTTTCAAATTCCATCCGCGAGAAGATGCGGTTTGGCGTTACCGTATAGCTGAACAGGTGCTTGATAAATTTTCGGGGGTGCGAATCATTGAAGACGATAGCGGTATCGAAGAGGTGATCGAGTCATATCGCCCTTCCGTTGCCGCATCCTACTTCTCGGCTGGCCTACTTAATCTGCTCGACCGTGGCGTAGAGCCACTTTACCTTTATCACCTGCTTCCCGACCTTAGTGCGCAACCGATCTGCCGTGAAGCCACGGCCGTGTTGCTGGAGCTTGGTTACAACTTCATCACCGACCTATCTGAAGCCAACTCCGGATATAAATCCGGCCTGATGAACAGCTCGCATGAGACGGCTGCCATCCCGCTAACCGACCTTGTGGATCGGAAATGAAACGCCTTCATAAACACAGGTCGTTGATTTCGTATTTTTCATTTTCCATGGCCACCAGCGCACTTGGGTTCGTCGCCGCTTTGGTGATGATGCGGCTCATGCCTCCCGAAGAGTTCGGTCGTATTGCGCTCTTTCTGAGCATGCAATTCATCGCGGTACCCCTGATCTCGTTTGCTGCGGATAGTCTCGTCGCAATCAACAAATCAAAACTCGACACGGCCGAGTATGAGTATTTCAGATGCAGTTATGTGACATTCGCCTACCTGATGCTCGCCGTAGTGCAGATATCGTTTATCTTTTTCTATGCCATCGGCATATTGCAGGATGGCTTGCTGCTATTGATTCCCGTCTACGGGCTCATTCGTTTTCTTATTGGTATGGCTAGTACCGAATTCGTCATGGAAGAAAAGGCGATCAGATACGGGGTGGTCGCCTTCTCAACGACTCTTACTTCTCTCGCGCTCACCGTAGTGCTGCTAAGTGTATTTTCCGGTGTGGCCGATTGGCGAATTGTTTCGCTGTTACTGGCCGACATCTTGTTCTTGTTCGTCCGATATCGCGGGCGGCTTAAATTGCTTTGGACATTCTCTCTCGACAAGGGCGTCTTCAAAGACATTGTGCGATTTGGCTTCCCGCTGCTGCTTTCAGTTGCCCCGGCATGGGCGTTGAATGAATCTGACAAGATCATTGTCGCGCAATATGCGGACATGGCCTCGCTTGGCTACTATGCCGCTGCGTGCGCGATCGGAAGCATCATGATCACATTCAACATCGCGATGCTGAATGCACTGACGCCAAAGATATATGCCGCACTGGGCAACGAGCCGGGAGCCATGCTGTCAACTGTTAAGCGTTATGTCGTCAAGTTCCTTGGCGCTGCCTCTGCCTTTGGAGTCCTTTTTATAATCGCTTATTGGCTGACAGCCGACCTGATATTGCCGGAAAAATATATCGCAGCCCGTCAGATTGTATATGTCGTCATCCTGTTCTCTTTGGGTAGGGGGCTGTATTCAGTGCTTGGTTTGGTCACGGACTATTACGGAATGACGATGGTTAAATTGAAGAGTGTTGTTTATGGGGGTATCACTACTGTTGTAGTCGCCGTCATTGGCGTGGTTAAAATCGGCGTCATTGGTGCGGCCATAGGCGTGGGATCTGGCTACTTGGTGCTAAGTTCACTGCTATGGTTTGCTCTGAAAGAAAAATCCAGCACCCTTTGACGGGGTGCATTTTTTGTTTTGCTCTTGAGATGAAATGAAAAAAATACTCTACACATTGCTGTGCCTCCTGCAGTTTGACCGAATGGTCGATTTTGCATTGAAAGCCCGCACACAAATCCGGTTACGCAGATATAAGAAGCGGGGCGTCGAGATCAACTTCATACCGCAGGGCGGGCATGAGCTGATGATTGCCGGAGATATATCCAAGTTTGAGATTCATCCAACCAGCCATCTGAAATCGGATACCTATATCGAATGCAGCGGTGGAGTGAAGATCGGCAGGTACTTTCATGTTGGACGAGGGTTGACGATCTTTTCTACCAATCACAACTACACAAGCGACCAATCAATTCCTTACGATGCGACAGAAGTGGTGAAGCCTGTAGAAATTGAAGATTGCGTTTGGATCGGCGCGAATGTCTCGATTGTTCCAGGTGTAAGAATCGGGGAGGGGGCCATTGTCGGTATGGGAGCAGTTGTAACGCGTGATGTTCCGGCGGGTGCGATCGTCGGGGGGAATCCGGCACAGGTTCTTGGATATCGGGATATGGATACCTATCAGCGATTGAAGAATGAAGGTAAATTCTGCTGAAGCGGTCAGATTCAGAGGCAAGATCACATGCAAATCCATGCGAAACACAATATTTTGCAGTGTCTAAATCTGCACTCTTTGTCTGAGTGTTCTGTTCATCTGCCTATATCCACTATTAAGTTCACCATATGATTTTGATTGTTGCTCCGTATTCTCCGCCGAATCGTCATGGTAGTGTTCATCTGGGAGCCTCTCGGAAGCTGGAAGCTATCATTTCTGTTTTGTCGAAGCTGGATGATCGGTTAGTGCTGGTGAATTCAGCGCATAACGATGTTCGGGCTTCCCCCTTGTCATGTTCTGAGGCCATCGTGGGCGGAGTCGCTCTGACTGAGATCACACCGCCAACTTGTACCCGTCGGGGGCTGGGGAAGCTGCAAAATATATTCGATGTCGAGAAGGTATTGTCGACAATTGAGGCGTTAGGAACGCCACGATTCATTTGGTTCTATAACGGCTATGCTTTTGAGATGCGGCTGGCAGCCAAGGCGCAAAAGAGATTTGGCGTGCCGATGATTCTCGAATTTGAGGATTGGCACTTTTCAAGAGGCCGTGGTTTAAATCCGAAGCCATATATCGACTACCTTTTTTGGCGCTTGGCACGCCGTTATATGGCAGGTACATTTGCGGTCAACCAGCATTTGGTCGGCAAGATGGGCACTCTTCCTGGGCCTGTGGAATTGTTGCCGGGCATCGTTCCTAAAATATTGGCGGATATTGCCAGTGAGTTTCCTCCTTTTAATAAAGGGGCGTCGCCGATTCACGTCGGATTCTTTGGAGGGCTTTCTCACGAGAAAGGGGCTGATGTCGTATTGCAGTTGGCCGCTTCGTTACCCGAGGGATACGTGCTTCATGTAACAGGAGCCGGCCCCATGGTGGCAAAGTTTGAAAGTGCTGCTAACGAGTTGGCTGGGCGGCTGTGTTTTTATGGCAGGGTAGATGATGCGAAGCTGTACCAGCTCATATCAAAGTGCGATGTAATGCTGAACCCGCATTCATCGATAGAAGAAATGAATAATGGCGTGTTTCCTTTTAAGGTGATTGAGGCGATTGCAAGCGGCCGGCTTTTGATTTCTACCGCGGTGCCCAGTCAGGGGCTTGAAGATGTGCTGGTGGGGGTCAGGTTTGTTGAACGCTCGGTGGACGCTTTTAGAGATGCGATTATTTCGGCTGAACAGTATTACCGTGAGCATTTGCCACGGATTGCTCAAGGGGCAGAGATTGCAAACAAAAGATTCGGTGAAGCGGCGATCTTGGAAAAGATAAAGGAGATGGCCGCAATCTAGTGGTGTGGGAATCAAGGTGTGAAATTTTATGCGTTGGATTTGAATCTGGGACAAAAAGCGAGGGGCTGTGAGGATGAAATTCAACGATATGATGGGTGGCAGAGGGATACTGTTGTTGGTTCTGATTGCCCTGTTTTCTGTTATCGGCCAATACCTGATTCCGCAGCTGCAGAATCTACTTTCTGGACACGTACATTATTTTAGTTTGCGTACCCACGAAATGGCTAGTGTGGGGTTCTGGCGATATTCAAAGGATGTGGGGTATCTACTTGTCGCTATATATAGCTCTTTCTTGTTGCTGAAGTCCTCTTCGTGGGTGCGGAAACGCTGGATGTTGTTTGTCTACGCCGAAGTGGCTTTCATGGCACTCGGCACATTAGGGCATATATCTAATCCAGGGTTGTTATATTGGGTTGCAGGAATCAGGTGGTTTATTACTTTGCATTGCGTTGTCAGTTTGGCCATGCTGATCCTGTTGCTTGAAGAGGAGAAAAGGTTAATACCGACAAAGGCTATTGATGTTGCCGTTATTACGGCTCTGGTGCTGCTCTTTGTAACTATTGTCTTGCAGGCACTGGTGCTTAATTGGCCGATGTTGTCGGGACGATATAGGTTATATAGCCTTGCCCCCAATGCTGGGGCGTTGGGTTATTGGCTGGTAGGGCTGGGGATTTACTTCTTTTTAAGTAGAAGCGGGGGCATTACGAAGCTGTCTCTTTTGTTGATCGCGTTATTAGTTGTGAATCTGTCTGGTTCAAGAGGGCCTGAGATCGTGCTCATGGTTCTCATCTCATTTGAATTGATGATTTACGGTTTGCGCCGGAAAAACGATAGTGCGAAAAAAATCGGTATTGCGATCTGGTTTTTAAGTTTGCTTATACAGCTGCCACTTTTTTCCCAAATAGCCGCATATACCGCTCATCGGGGTGGGCTGCTCCAAACGCAGGGTATGGCGACATTGTGGGATGCGTATGACGCTGATTCGTCGGCAGAGAGAGAAGTTGTTATCGCGGAGGATGAGAAGGTCGTCTATGCTAGGACTCGTTTGGAGAATATAAGATTTTTTGTTCTTGCTATGCAGGATCAACCCCTCATGACAACGATGCTGGGGCGGGGACTTGGCTATGGAACAAATACGGCACACTTAATGCAACCAAAGAAAACCAGACTTCATACGTGGGTGCAACCGATTGATAGTGCGCATGCCGCCTTTATTGCTCAGTTCGGGCTGCTGGGCTATGCGGCAATGGGCTTTATTGTTTTCAACCTAATAAAAAGGGTAAATAAGAGGTTGGGGAGAATTGAAGACAAGGCTCGATTTTATGTGTTGATTGGCGTGGTATTTTTGCTGACACTAGTGCAGAACGTTTTTGAGAATCAATTGCTAGTCGCTTTATGTGGATTGGGTTTTGTTTTCTTCATTAAGGCGGTCGCTGTTAAGAACACCGCAGTTGACGAGAAACTCGTGGTGCCGAATTGAAAATACTTCGTGTTATTTCCAGCCTTGATCCCGCTAAAGGCGGACCTGTCGAAGGAATAAAGCAATACCAGCAATATCTGGAAGGCCAAGGGGTGTCGGTTGAGGTAGCTTGTTGCGATTTGCCGGAAAGCCCGTGGTTGGCATCAACTGGGCTACCCGTTGTGTATGCCTTGGGCCCTGCTACGGGTGGGTATCGTTATGCTCCGCTTTTGCTTCCTTGGCTGCTGCAGAATAGCAAGAATTACGATGCCGTTATCGTGCATGGAATATGGCAATATCACAGTTTTGCGGTCTGGCGTGCTTTGGCGGCTACGGGAATACCGTACTACGTGTTTACCCATGGCATGCTCGATCCGTGGTTCAAGCGTGCATATCCGTTAAAGCATCTAAAGAAATGGCTGTATTGGCCCTGGGCCGAGTATCGGGTGCTTCGCGATGCGCGCCGAGTGGTGTTCACTTGCGAAGATGAGAGATTATTGGCCAGAGAATCTTTTTGGCTGTACAAAGTAAATGAAGCTGTAACGACATACGGAGTGACTGAGCCCCCCGCACAGCGTGATGGTTTGGTGGCGGAATTCCTGGACAAATATCCGGAGTTGCATGACAAGCGTATCGTTCTATTTCTAAGTCGCGTCCATGTGAAAAAAGGGTGCGATCTGCTGCTCGAAGCATTTGCCAAAGTAGCCAAGGAAGACGCCAGTTTGCACTTGGTTATGGCTGGGCCAGATCAAACCGGCTGGGTGCCAAAATTGAAGATACGGGCTGAAGCATTAGGCATTGCTCAGCGCATCACTTGGCCCGGCATGTTGCAGGGAAATATAAAGTGGGGGGCGTTTTACGCGGCAGAAGTGTTTTGTCTGCCCTCACATCAGGAGAATTTTGGTATCGTGGTTGCCGAGGCATTGGCATGCGGGAAGCCGGTGTTGATCAGCAACAAGGTGAATATCTGGCGTGAAATTGAGGCCGATGGTGCAGGGTTGGTTGCGGATGATACGCAAGCGGGAATAGAAGATGTCTTGCATCGTTGGCTTAAGATGGACAAAGAAGAAATTTCCGCAATGCAGACGAAGGCGCTTAAGTGCTTTGCAAACCGTTTTCATGTGCGGCGCGCGGCAGAGCGGTTGTTAGAGCTTATTAGGGAGAGCAAATGATCCCGGTGATGCCAGAAATTCAGAGGCTGAATTCTTTCCGCTTACCTGTGGGCTTTCGTGCCAGATCAGCTATTGCAGTGCAGCTGTGGTGGATTATTCAAGCGACACTTTTTTCCTGTTCACCACAGGTTATGTACGGCTGGAGACGCTGGTTGTTAAGGCTGTTCGGAGCCCGGATAGGCGAAGGCGTATTGCTTCGCCCCTCGGCAAAAATCACTTTCCCCTGGAAGGTCGTCATCGGTGATCATGCATGGATTGGGGATGAAGTGGTGTTGTATAGCTTGGGCGAAATTGAGATTGGTAACAATGCTGTCGTGTCGCAGCGCTCTTACTTATGTACGGCCAGCCATGATTACACCCAATCAGATTTTCCTATATATGGAAAGAAGATTTCCATTGGAGATCAAGCATGGCTGGCCACGGATGTATTTGTTGCGCCCGGAGTATCTATTGGTGAAGGTGCAGTGGTGGGCGCGCGGAGTTCTGTATTCAACGATTTGCCGCCCATGATGGTTTGTATGGGGAGTCCGGCAAAGCCAATCAAGCCAAGGGCGCAGGTGAAATTGAGGCCGCCTCTGGGAGCTTAGCCTGCGTGTCGGCTAGTCAAAATAGTGAAAGGCGTTTCCACTTTTGCGCATTCTAATCCACGGTATAAATTTCTCCCCTGAGCTGACAGGTATCGGCAAATACACCGGTGAGATGAGCAAGTGGCTTGCCGCTCAGGGCCACGAGGTGCGAGTGGTAACAGCCCCGCCCTATTACCCGCAGTGGAAGAAGGCCGAGGGGTATGAAAATCGTTGGAGCAAAGCCGTATGTAGGTCGGACTTTAGTCTGACAAGTGGGCGTCGGGTTGCAACTCAAGCGACGGGTGACGG
>Ga0100379_10004450_pt1 | contig 12324 bp, 16 predicted proteins | sample CryGeymeta201503_FD_80418 | JGI IMG/M metagenome (GOLD analysis project Ga0100379, IMG submission 80418) | Groundwater microbial communities from Crystal Geyser aquifers in Utah, USA - Crystal Geyser metaG 2015-03 | ecosystem: Environmental > Aquatic > Deep subsurface > Groundwater | place...
AAAATAATAAAATAACAAAGAAATATGATTAAATATTAGTAAAAAATCATTAAATTAATTATTTAATCTTGGCAATCAAAATTATTACATATTAATAAATTAACAAATACAAATGGATTACAAAACAATTTATTCCAAATACTCAAAAACTATAAACGAAGACCTTAATCTAATAGAAGATAAAAATAATAAAAACTTAACAAACCCAAACAACATTAAAAAGGATAGAACTAATTCCCATCACACTAAAAACATTAAAAACGTTCTATTAATATATACAGGAGGAACATTCGGAATGTGTAAAACCGAAAATGGTTATAAACCCCGCAAAGATTTCCTATTCGAATATATGAAGAATCATCCTGTTTTATGCGACCAACAATATACACTAAAACACACTAATAAAGATTTTAACAAAGAAGGTTTTTTAACAACACCTTCATCAGAAATTTGCAATAGAGTCAATTATAAAATATATGAATTTGAAAATGCAATTGATTCTTCTAATATGAATATGAATTACTGGATTAAAATCGGTAATAGTATAAAAAGTCATTATGATGACTATGATTCATTTATCGTAATACATGGGACTGATACTTTAGCATATACTGCTTGTATTTTATCTTTTATGCTTGAAAATTTAAATAAATTAGTTATTGTGACAGGAGCTCAAATTCCTCTTATTGAAATGAGAAATGACTCATTAAAGAATTTAGTTGATTCGTTGATAATTGCTGGTAATTATTATATTCCGGAAGTTTGTACATTCTTTAATTCGAAGTTAATGAGAGGGAATAGAACAATAAAAGATGATAATATTAATTTGGATGCTTTTCATTCACCGAATTTTTCTAATTTAATTGAGTTGGGAGTAACAGCTAAAGTTAGATGGGATTTAATACTTGAGCCACCGATTGAGAATTTTAACTTATTTAATGTAAGTAATAACTATGTTTAAAATGATAATTATGTAATATGTTACTTTTACTTGTATTGTTATATGTATTGAGATATGTTATGTTGCGATTCCATATGCTTTTATTCTTAACATTTCTCAAATTTTAAGATTAGTTAACATTATTAGGATCTTAATAACAACATTTCCATAATAAAGTTTTTTCCTATTATGAAAGATGAAATATTTGAAGCATTCTTTAAATATCCTATTCAAGGTATATAAAATAAAACAATTAATATATTAAAAATATAATATTTTACTTTTAATCAATACTTAAATATTATAACTAACTATTTTATAACTTAATGAAATCTTATGTACTTACTAAATATAGCTGTTGTTATCGAAACCTACGGAGGTGGGAATATGCCAAATGATCGACCGAGAATATTAGAAATATTAAAAGAAGCATGTGATAGAGGAGTTATCGTCGTTAATGTATCTCAGTGTAGAACTGGACTTGTCTCGACAACATACGAGCTTGGATACACGCTTGAAAAAATTGGTGTAATCTTTGTAAGAGACATGATAGTAGAATGTGCATTAGCAAAACTAGCATATCTGTTAGGAAAAGTATTAAATTATTTAAATTATTAAGGGTTATGATACTAAAACAATCAAAGAAATAATGCAAAAAAGTATACGTGGTGAGATAAGTGAACTCGTACGTGAAGAATTCTCCTTACAATCAAACAGTTTTATTAATGCTGTCAAAAGTATTGTCAATACAAATAAACAAGATGAAGAAAGTTATACAATTGCTATAAATCTACTTCCTGCGATTATAAATCACTTAGTAAAAAAACAAAATGTTAGTATGTTGAACCATTTAAAAGGAGAACTCAAAGAAATATATACAAATGAGGATTTAGTCAAGAAGAAATCAAATCCATTACATGTTTCATGCCAAATAGGTGACTTAGAAATTACAAAATTCTTAATAAACGAAAGAATAAGTATTAATCAAGTTGATGAAGATAATATGACACCACTTAATTATGCTTGTATGAATAATTTTCACGAAGTTGCTTTATTAGTAAAGAAATACGGAGGAATTATTAATCAAAACTCTATGTTGACTACTACTTTTCATGATTTAGCTAAAAAAGGGGATTTAGACAATATAAAATTATTTCTTGAATGTGGAGCAAATGTAATGACAGGTAATTATGACCATAGAACTATTGCGCATATTGCTGCTTCAGAGGGTAAACTTGAAATAATTAAGTTTTTAACTGATACAAAGAATAAGATAAATATAATGGTTGAAGATAGGTGGGGAAATACTCCGTATGATGAAGGAACTCAGCAAATAAAAACATACTTGGAAAACAGTAAAACACTACATGCTTATTTATATAATCTTTATATATACTTATATCTTACTTATTAATATTATAGAGAGAATTAAAAAAGTGAAAATGCAAACTTCAATTTCGAGTAGTGATAAAAGTGAAATAAAAAATCTACATCAAGTAATTAATACAAATAATAACAACACTATTATTACAAATAATACAACAAATAATGAAGAAAGTAATGATAATAATGATAATGACCTTTAATAAAAAAAATGTCATATCTTAACCAACTAAATAATAAATAATTAATATAAAGATAATATTAGTTATATTAGATATTAATTATGTTAAACTAATTTCAATAAATTTAATTGAAAATAAATTATTTCATAATCTTTTATACTTACTTAATCTATTAATTCCAAACATAATATATTATTAAATTAATTAAACAGCTTCTTTTTTCTTTTTTTAAAAAATGGAGATCTATCCTTATTATCACTATTTTCATAAGCATCTGAATTATTTTTATCTTCTAAACTCGTATCACTTTTATTATCTTGAACAAAAATTGGACTATCGTTTAATTCTTTTTCTTTAATATGATCTTCTTCTTTAACTGAATTGTCTGTAAGAAACATTAGATATATCCCAGTACAAAATAAGACAAGGAAAATAGCTTGAACAAAAGTAAGTTTATTTTCATTTAAATACCAATCTATACATCCGATAACAATATAATTTAAGCATAAGTAGCTTCTCCATACTCTAAAATAAAATAAAATGTTATGTTAAGTTAATATTATTTAATACTAATATTATAAATTATAATATCTATATTACTTAATTACTATAATAATCACTTACTTATTTTGCTTATTAAATAGCTTAAGATTAACATAATAACATAATGTCCCAAACAATATTAGTAAAAACTCTCCAATTGTATATAGCATTATCTTCTTATTTACTGATAATGTTATTACAAAGAATACCAATCCTAAAATAAAATCAATAAAGTTTATCCAATGAAGATAATTATAATTCCCTGAAACCATTCTTAAATATTGAAATATAAACACATTTATATATTTGAATACTGAAATAATAACGCCTAAGAATAGAAAAGTATAATCTAAATATACAATAACAGCGATTATTAGTGTTGAAATTGATAAGAATACTGCAAGTAAATTTACGATTTTTATTGATTCAACTAGTGTTTGATTTAGTTTAATTAAAATATATTCTATTCCTAATATCATAATTCCAATCGAAGCATTAAGCTGAAAAATTGCCGTTCTTTTTAAAATATAAAATATACTAAGTTCACATATAAAAATTAATAAGCCTGCTGCTATAATATAAATTCTTACTTCTTTAAACCATTCAGCTTCTTCTTCCTGTGTTGTTTCAATTCTGTGTTGGCTTGGTTGATTTTTATTAAGAAGGTACTCATCTCGTTGACTTTTAAAGACTTCATCGATTGCGTCTTCTTGGCCGCCGTAATTCTTTATAAAAAATAGTTTGTCAATTAGAATTAATAAACCTATTGAGAAAGAGTGATAAACTTTAGTACTGATAAAGTCAACATTTAAAAATACTACAACACCATAAAATAAACTTGTAAGTAGAATACTGACTAATATCCAAAGCTTAGAACCAGTTTGGTAGTCTAATACTACTAAGTCTGAAATTTCGTTTTTTGTATTCAGGTTTCCTACTACATTTTTTGATTGATCATAAGGATTTGTGAGTGATTGTTGTGAGTTTATATTAAGAATAAATGAGTTAGAAGATATAACAGAGTCTACGTCTTGGTTGTTATAAGTATTATTATTATCAACCTCGAAAATTTTCATTTATGTTTGATTAATTTATTTTAATTTACAATATATTAAATACTAAATTACAAAATTCATTATAAATCATTAAAGTTAATTTAAATAAATAAAATTTAATAAATGCAAATGCAAATATCCTTTTTAAATAGGCTGTTTTATTTATGATTGATAATTCTTTGCACAATGTCTATACTTTCCACATCCTCTATCTTCACCACACATATTACAATCATTGATAGCTTCAGACTTGTGTAGTCTATTATTTAAACTAACAGCATCAAGGACTCCGGGAGGATATAAAGGTGAGTCATAATAAAACATTTCAGTAATAGTACTAAGTATGTTATCAGCCTTAGCATTATTCCAGTGTGATTCTCCATGTCTTCCGACTATTAGTAAAATTTGTTTATCTGAGGCAATCATACCATCTCTAATTTCGTCATTAATTTTAGTACTTTCTTGGTCACAGCCAGTTACTTTACCGTGTAATGACCCAAATAGAAGTTTACATCCGCTAACAGTTGTATGTTTTGTAGGATGGTTCTTATCAAATTTTGGAAAAGCTTTACAATTCTTATCAAACTTAACTACCATTGAATTGAATGCTCCGTTACTTAATTTATTTTCTGCTGATGCAGAACATGATCCTTGTAGTCCATTATAATAAGTTTTAACAAACTTTTGCCAGTACATACTGTGACCAACAGCGACAACAACTTGTTTACCTTGTCTGCATTGTTCTTCGAGATCATTTAAGAAATAGTCATTGAAGTCATATCTTAAAGAAAGTAGAGATTTGGTCCATCCTTCATGGTCTTTGATACGATGGTGTAACTTAAGTGAGTTATAAACAGTTTTAACACGATCTTCTTCTACTTTAACAGCTTGTTCTATTAAAGCATCATTATTATTAAGTTCTTTCGAGTCTTTTGCGAGAAGATTAAGTGTTTCACGTTGATGTTTATCAATATCAGGTCTTCCATCAGTTTTTTTTCTCGCTTTGTCACTAACAATAGCATCTTTATTTGCTCCTAGTTCTTGTATGTCACTCGTCATTGTAGTATTTCTTGCATCAATAGGCCAAAAACTATAGGTATAAGTGTCAATTGCTCTTCTTAAATTTGAGACAAAATCAACTCTGTTGTTTTCATGTGATCTTTCATTAGCACTTTGAGGGGATAGGTAATACCATCCTGTGTGTGAAAGGGAATTAGGAAAATTAGGATAGAAAGTAATACTTTCTTGTAAGTAATCACATGTTGGTAGAGGAATTGGAAACTTTCCTATATGTCTGTTTGTAAGATAATGAGGTAAAATTTGTTCTGCTGCCTTACTTTTTCTACTGGATTTGGTTTTAATTTTTCTTCCGTTGATTGGTGAGTAATTGTATAATAAGAAAATATTTGCAAAAAGTAAAATAATATTTAGCTTCATTTATTAGTTTATAAATAATTATTTATTTTTCTTTTATTTTAAAATATTCCTATTATTTATTAATACTTCATATTATTTTGAATATTAATTATTATATTATCTTTTTATTTATATCTCAACTACCATTTGTTTGTTTTTTCTTAAAACTTATCTGATTCTTATTCATACTAGATAAGTCCTTTAATACATTTACATTTATTTTATTTAAACTATCTTTCAATGAGAAGATGCCTTTTGTTGTAGTATTTCTTTTTCTTCTATTTCTTATAGTATTTTCAATAAGTTCTTCATCATTTTCTTCTATAGGCACATTTTCAACAGCACCACTATTTATATTAATGCCTTTACCTTTATCAACCACTTTAGTTTCTGATATTGATGGTCTTATATTATATGATTGTTCTCGAATTTTATCTATTTCCTTTTCATTTAGTGCCTTTAAATTTATTGACGTGTCTAGATTGTAGTAGTTACTATCCTTATCAGATTGAAGAGTATTATCAATATTCATAGAACTTGAAAATGGAGTATTAAAGTTACTAATATCGTTCACATCGTTAGCATCATTTACGTCATTTATATCGTTAACATCGTTATCTTCTTTAATATCATTAGCGTCACATACCTCATAAATATCCTTAGCATTTATGTCATTACCTTTACTGTGTTTTTGATACTCTGAATATGATTTTGATATTAATTTATTATCAAAATCAGTTTCATTATCATTATCAGTTTCATTTTGATTTAAGTTAATATTAACAAAAGATACTTTTTCTGAATGATTTTTTCCATCTTTTCCATCTTTTTCATCGGAAGTTTGCTTATTGACTGTCACTAACTTAAGGCTTATATTTGAACCGGATTTATTAGAAGTAAAAAATTGTGTTGTTTTCTTTACTTGAGTTAATTCATTATTAGCTACTGCTTTACTAAAACTTGATTTTATCTTTTTAATACTAGTAGATTTATTATTTCCTTTATTTTCATTTTTACTAAATAGAGAACCTTAAAATTAATTAAGTTTATTAATAAATATTTTTACTTAAAGATTTCTTTGAGTCTTTATTATCTTTAATTCCAGCTTTATTATTTGTTGAAAGACTTCTTAGTGTTTTGTCAGAAGATTTAAAATTAGGAATAAATGTTGATTTCTTTTTGTAATCAAATGATTTAAATTGTTTTCCTGAACCTTGCTTAAAATTCATAACTTTATTATAAAGTTCGTCAAAAAACATAATATTGTCAGCAATTCCGCTTTGTTTGGTTTTTGAGTTTAGATCTTTATTCTTATTTGATAAGAACCAATTAGAATTATTTGAACTGTCTTTTAACTTGAAGAATTCTTGTAAAGAATTATGCATTTCTTCTAAAAAAACTTGTTTAGGGTAAATTTCATAATGCTCAAGTAGAACCTTTTTTCCACTACCTGACTTCCCTGACCGATTTGTATGAATACTATGAATACTATGTCTATGTGATAATATAGTTTTATTAATCGAATTACTATTTTTACTATTTTTACGAAGTCCCTTCATACCAGAAAGAATACTTTGACGATGTTTCCTCTTTTCATCCAATTCTTCTAATCTTGCTTTTTTCTTTAGTTCTTCAAGCTCTTCCAATTTTTTTATTTTTAAGAAATTTGACAGTTTTTGCATATACAACTTATTAATATTACTTAGATCATTAAATTCAAAACCAACTATTATTGCAAAGAATGTTATAAAATTGCCTAGCATCTTTACTCTCGTATTTATTTTTTTAATTTCTAATTCATCACTATTATTCTCTAATTGATCCATTGAGTAACCCATAAGCCTCAATACAATATTCTCTAGCATTAATATAAAGTCATATTGATTATCATTATTATCAGCTTCAATAAATATTTGTGTTGGTAAAACCTTATTCACAAATAGAGCAACACAGATTATAGTATCAAATTCTGTATTGGTGAAATTTGATTTTAAATTCTCTATTAGTTTTTCTTTATCTAAATATTGATAATTACTCTCTATGTAATTTAAGACATCTTGATATGTTTTTTTATCAACTTTTGACACTGATCTCGGATTAATTATACTAATAATTCCATCGTTTAGCCAGTCATATAGAAGCTCTATAAGTATATTTATATCTTTAATTTCTATAAAATTAAAACTTCCGTTGTTAATTTTAGCCTTTAGTTTTATAAGTTGTATTTCTTGTTCGTTTGTCCAATCATCCAAGTTTGAAAAACATATATAAATTTTGGATAAGGTTATTATATTGTCTTCGTATAATTCGATTAGTCTGTCAAGTACTACTGAAAGTAGTTTTGGTAAGTTATTATATTTAATCTCTTCATGTTTTTGTAAATTTAAATGTTGACTATGCATAAAATCTTTAAGTTGTAATTTTGTATTAGAAAAATAGTGTTTGCGCAAATTGTTTAAGTAGACTGCGAATTTCTCGCAGAATTTGATATATTTTACTTTTTCTAAAGCTCCTTTACGTGCATTTTTAATTCCTGTTATGATAGAATTAAAAGATTTTTTGTTTTTGTTTTCGTATAATAGATAGCATGCGATGATTAGTCCAGTCCTGTTTAAGCCTGAATGATCGTGGACTAAAACCTATATGATATTATTATAAGTATAGATGTTAATATGTTTATATGTTAATATGTTTATATGTTTATATATGTTAATATGTTTATTTTGATTTATATTTATTAGAAAAAGAGTTATGATTTTTTATATGATGATTACCTTTTTGTTTTTAATTTTAATGTAGTATTCCATTTCCTTAATAATTTTAAGAACAAAATCAAACGCGGAAGGATTTGAAACATTTATCCATCCAAATACTTTACAATCAATTCCCTCCATAATAAAATCTTCAGGTACATATGTAAAACCACTTATTTGTTCTAATTTCTCTTCAATACCACAGTATGGATGCTCTCCTATTCGTTGCAAATTTATTATCAAACTAATTCCTTTACTTAATGGTTATAAAACTCACAAATAACGTAATAAACAAAAAATTAAACTATTAATATTCATATATAAATATTAAACATACCTTGTAAACTGCTTAATTATATTAAAAAGTTCTATCGAACTAGTCGACGGCCTCTGTGAAGCCACAATATTTTCTGATATTAACGTACTGTTAAGACCTTGTATATACGGAGTTTGCTTTTGTTTTCTCCAATTTTCATACTCGCATATATTATCTCTATTATTCAAACAATGGCATTTATAAATTCCTAATGAAAGTGTATTAGATAATTGAGTTTTTAACTTTATAGAACTATTAATTAAGTAATTATCATCATTTAAGTTATTATCATTTCCATTTCTGTTATTTTCCATGTTATTTGTAGTCATTAATAATTCTCTTCTTGTTACAATAGTTGATTTACTATAAATATTATTGATATTATAGATATCGCTAATAGTGTTATTATCTTCATTTTGATTATGTTTTGGGCTTTTACTACTATAACCTCCCATTAAATTAGAAAATTAGTAATTTTTGTTGTATTTACAGTTAATCAGAATTAATTTACTAATTTACATTAATATAATTTAAATTCTTTAATAAATCAAATTTACTATGTTATAAACATACAAAAATTTAATTTGTATTAATAAATTATTTTATTTTGATTAATAAAAGTTAGTTAGGGGTTTGAATCAATTATTATAATAAATTATTAAAAAAATTATGAACAATGAAAGCATTGAAATTTCAAATAAAATCGGGGAAGGTGGATCAAGTAAGCATTAAAATTAATTGTAGGTATCGTTTATAAGGCCTTTGATATGAAAACAAAAAAGGAGATAGCAATTAAAATACTAAAAAACGAAAAACAGATAATTTACTTAAAAAGGGAATTCTACTACTTAAAAAAACTTGAAGGTAAATTAATTATCATTAACTTTTCTCTAGGCCTTTCACATATTCCTAAAACACATGACTTTACCTTTAAAGCCAAGAAAGTTTTCTTCACAATGGAACTCTTTGGACCTAACTTAAACCAACATAAAAACATTAGCTCTCACAACAAATTTAATTATTTACTCCAAATGGTGTCAGCGTTGGAGCAAGTTCATTCCAAAGGGGTAGTTCACCAAGATATCAAACCTTCTAACTTCGTACAAAGCTTAAATCCTGTATTTGACACAAGATTATTTCTCATCGACTTCGGATTAGCAAAAACTCACATCGACACTGATGGAAATGTAGTGCCCCCTAACGAAGTTAAGAATTTTGTAGGAACATTGTCTTATGCTTCAATAAACGCACACAAAAACATTGTAATTTATCATTTTAACCGTTTCTTTAGTGTTTAGGAAGAAAGGATGACTTATATTCATTTTTCTTTATTTTGTTAGAGTTTGTTGGCGTTAGTTTACCATGGAATATATTCAATAAATATAAAAATAAAAACGAAAACGAAGAAGAACTAAAAAAAGAGTTAACAAACTTAAAAGAAATGTGCATGAATGAACCTGAAACCTACTTATTTAATTATACAACTCACAAAAAAGAACTTGCTGAAATATTAAACCATTTAAATGAGCTAAAGTACGAAGATAAACCAAACTATAATCTTATAAGGTAATTTATTATTTAAACGTCTTAGAAATCAAATTGAAATAATAAGAAATAATAGTCTAAATATACATAAAATTGAAAATCAAACATCGTTGGCTAGTCCAAAGAATAGTAATAAAAATTCATATCATTCTACAAAGGATAAATCATGGAGTATGGCGGATTTTTTAAAAACAAAGACTGTACATGAAAAAAATAATGAAGAAGTAATTAGGGAAAATGTAATCCTTGAGTATTCAAATAATAATTCCAACGATTTTATACAATTAAAGAGAAGTAGACCGAAAAAGATGTCTAATAAAAGTTTAATTAATAAAATCAAACCAAGTTTACATCTGAATAAAAAAGTCTTTACAATTGAAAAAATTAGAAAATGTATTGTAGTCTAAGATGAATCTACAATGTAATAGGTAATGAGCAATGAGGTATGACATTGCAGAGTGTTGAGTGTTGTAAGAAACAATTTGTTTTTAGTTATATTAATTTTATATATACAATTATTTCATAATATAATATAATATAATATTATTTATTTTTTTCTTAATTATATGAACTCTTATATAATTATATAATATAATATATTAAATTTTTACTAAATAATACTTAATAATTCTATTTAAAACAAAAAATTAACTTCTTTTCCTTTTACTTCACTTTCTTTTTCTATCTATACATCAACAAGTAACTTATCTTATTACTTAACTATCAATTAACAAACGCATTGATTTTAATCCATTTATCAAATAAATAAGTACAACTTTTAAGCCTCCCTCTGGACCAGTTATAATTAAAACATATATAACAGTAAAACAATTCCAAAGAACAACTAGATTGCCTAATAGCATCATATTAGTGAAGTTCTTCATTATTACATCTACTATAAGTAAAGTAAAGCAACTTAGCCTAAATTATTATTATATTATAAATTACCATCGTTTAAGGCATGTACTCATTTGTTTTAGATCTTGGCTTATAATTGATCTTCTAGTATTATTAATCAATGTTATGAATATGTAAACTTCCAAAAACATTTCTATCTTCATAAATAATAAATTTAAGTATAGTAAAACAAGTAATAAAGTAATTCTAATTATTGTGTAAAAGCCTTTATTAAACCATGCTTTAATGTCAAATTTCTTTTCACCTTCAGGGACTTCTTCTGTTATTATATATTCACATTCATATGAAGATTTTTTATCAAAAGTAATACTTATATTCTTCATCACTCTTACATAAGTAAATAAAATATTCTCATCCATTTTATTAACTTCTTTAACAGGTGTTCCTTCTGAAATTGATAAATTTTCCATATCTTTTGATGGACTTAATGGTATTGAAGATGTACTTGTAATCTTCTTTTTCAATGGACTGTCCAAATTTCTTTTTAATAAATTATATTTTGAGTTGTATATAATATTGATACTATGAACTCGTTGTGATTTTAGTTCAGGTTTTTCATCTTGGTCCTCAGAAGTTGACTTAGTAACAGTAGTCTTTGACTTATCTAGTGGTTTCTTAGTAGTATCTTTCTGAACGAGACTTCCTATTTTCTTGACAGAACTATTTGTTAGTGTTTGAGATCTATTTGGCATTTTAGTATCATCTGATGACTTCCCACTAACTTTAATATCGTTATTAATCAATTTTTGAACTAGGAAATTTGTAGGGAAGTCTTCGAGTTTTGAAAAGTGTTTTTTGGCATCAATAGGACATTTAATATATGCTAATCTTCTCCATATGTCAGCAAGACATGTTTTACAAATTGTATGTCCGCACGGTAAAACCATTGGATTTCTTTTGTCTGAATCTAAAATCTCTGAGCAGTTTTCGCAAGGTATTTCGGTCATTTTATATATTTAATAATATATAGTTAATTAATAAATTATTAAGAATTATAGTGATTATGAGTAATTACAATATTATTTGTATAATTTATTTGCATAATTTATTTGTATAATTTATATGTTTAATTTAATATATATGTGTTGGATTTATAATTTATCCTTTTGTTTCTTTCGTTTATTCCTTTAGTTTAATTACATTTATTCTACTACCTATTTTAATAAATATTTTATTGATATATATTGTCTTTAAAATTTTATCTTCGTAAATAATGTTTAATTCGTCGTTTAATTTTTGTTCTGCTATTATATTAGTAAAATCTTCATTACTT